>ENA-OREC01000450-OREC01000450.1-marine-metagenome-genome-assembly--contig:-NODE-450-length-15941-cov-11.549168_pt1 | contig 15941 bp, 7 predicted proteins | sample MGYA00248626_ERZ508543 | MGnify/ENA primary metagenome ERZ508543 (study PRJEB26211, sample SAMN05518279) | marine metagenome | isolation source: Puget Sound, Washington, USA | host: Bankia setacea...
AAGTCAGTAAATAAGAGGCAGTAAATGTGAAAACGATGGGTCTAGGAAAATGGTATTCTGTTTGATTATAGATTCTTTGAAATTGTGAAAATGATTGGTTTGGGGGGGGGGGGGGTGTGTTCGATGAGATTTTTTGGTGGCCTATTTTACCTTCTCTTCTATTACCTTTTCTGAAATTTCATAAATCATGATTTATGTTGTATTTTAGGTCGTTGTTGTCAAAAGGCCCACTATTGTACACACACTTTGGATGACATGTAACAACAAAAATTGACAAACATTACAAGTTTACAGGTTTTGTCTCAGATTTTGTACATAACACTTTTTTAGTATTTCAAGTTAAATTGTTTCATTTACAACAACTTCAGCATGTATTTCACGTTGGTAAATTGTAAATAAAGACTTAGACATGTGTATGATTTGAATATTTATAAACCACTTTCCGCAACAAAAGGAAACTCGTCAAAAGATACCCCAAGTCCTTTATGTGTTCCTTATTTGACCAAGTTTAATAGCCTCCTTTGTTAAGGACTATTTCCTACCGGATGTAAAACTATTACTACGCATTGGCACGTGGGTGAAGTAAGACATGCGACTATAAACATAAAACTTGTCAAATATTTAGGTAACTTCGATAAAACGTCAATTAACTTTCAGAATTATGATTCATATATTAGGTATTTTATCGACCACTTGAGTACGAGTTATTTAATGGAGTAAATATCTTTTGTAACAACTGATACTAGGTTATGAAGTCCTTCATGTTGGCAGTGTTTTATCAAGTTTTATTACACGGCTTCATAAATAACAATATATTTTGGATATCTTTATATTATAGCCCAACATTGAAAGGTTACAACCCTCTCCTCATATAATATGATAGGTTATTAAAAGCATGGATTGTATATTTTAAAAGATAACTTGAGCTAAAGTGTCGAAAGAGTTTGACGGAAATTTACGACGGTACAAAAGTACAAAGGTTATTACGCAGTATAATCTAATAAACGTAAACTTGCGTACGCATCAATATGTTTTCACAAATTGAATAATTCTGACAAAAATGTTAATGCAAATTTAAAAGAGAGCAAGACGGCAGACAGAGTATGGAAACCCAAAGCGGCCATTTCTGAATTAGGTGGGAGTACAGGAACTGAGCCAACCTCGCCTCTTTGTTGGGCCTGGAAGAAGGCGTTATGAGCTTAAACTGTCTCTTGATTTATCACCGTTTAATTGTCGATTGATAAACCCGGCTGAATGCATGTCACTTATAGCAGACGAGATTTGGTTCTAGTTTACCGCGATTGACCAGTAATCCAAAGATAACATTACCCGGCGCGTTTAAATCAAATCAAACATTTCTCTAGTATTACATAATCTCAAATTATTTCACCTCTAACCCCAAACTCTTCATCTCGGCTTAATTCTCCACAAAGATAGCTTAAACTTGGCGTTTACGATGCACTATTTTCTTGTCGGAAGGTAACATCTAAGACGATGGATAAAGTATTGCGCCGCGTAGACCGGAGTGCCTGTCATTTTAGCACCATTCCAGTCGTTAGGTTTTAACATGGCGTCTAAGAAGCGAGCTACCGAGCACCCATACTTCCTCGTTTGTTGAAGTTCAGACTACAAACCTGTTATTTTGGGAGTCGTTCAAACAGTATGAAGAGTGTTCCAAGTTTGTGAGTTTGTTCTCCAAACATCGCCATCTGACTGCTTTTTTGAGAGCGCAGCAAATCAGACGACATTGCAGACGACTTTGCAGACAAGCTTATTTTTCAGGGTATTACATTTGATTTAAACCAGAACGATCTTACATACACTGGTACGATACTTAACATACGTATATATATTCTTTCACCCTGGTAGTTTGTTTGTTTCTTTTTGCCTTTGCTTATTTTTAAACCATGTAACAAAACACCGCACTGTTTGGTCTTGAGACGGAATTCTGACGCCAGAACAGTGAGTCTTATTTTGTTCGCGATTTAATGACTCGGCAGTTTATCAAACGATATTATTTGCCTGTAAATTGTAAATACTCCAACATTTCGTCACGATGTCGTCTGCATTTGCAACAATTGCCCTAAAACAAACTATCAAACTGAGACAGTGCAAACACCGTGGTTAAGAGCCTGTTTGCTGATTCTTTAAATGGGAAGCACGTGGTCTACTCTATGTATTAATACAGAGTTATACTCATTAGCAACAAGAAATTCAAACGATCGAGCCACTGGTTCTAAAACTTAATTACGGTTCTTTATTTTGAGAGCCCGATTATTTTGAACATGTACACTTATGTCTACTAGAATGTCCTGTGCTGACCCATCTGACACTGTTATATGACGGAAGTCCTCTTGAAATGAAAAAAAAAACACTATATGTCACCACCAAGCCCTACGATTCCTCGTTTATCTTATATCACTCACTAATCCCTTAGGCGCTTGGTGAATTCAAAACAACCTTCTTGATGAGACCGGGACACTTTCGGAACACTTTGGATTCCGTGACTTCAAGTATCGAACGAAAGATACTTTTTGTCTAATCCCCAGCCGTATTAAGGCGCATATGCCTGTACTCAACCTAAAAGATAAAAGGTCTCCGATTAATTACTACCGAAACTGTTTCCGATCCGAGGCATGCGGGCATTATGGGTGATTTACCGTGATAAATATATGAATAACAAATTTGTGCAAATCTGACGCCGAGAAACAATCGGTATATGAATTATAATCCTCTATAAATCCTATCGTCTGCAGTACTAGACAACCGTATACGACGAGATTATGCGCCTACTTATTCATGGGTGTTTTTTCTGTCCAATGGAATTTTACGCATTTGTGAATAGTCTTAGTTCAGTTACGTCTATATTAAGTAACTTGATACTAATTATAGATTATGAAAAAAATTGATGCGACAAGTCAGTCCCATTTATCGTAAAGAACTTCTCCATGCGCAGAATATGGTACCGTAAGTATTACTTGGCATATTAGTTTGTTACTAGTGTTCGCACAATGAAACAGTTCTCCTATCGTCTGCTTTGAAACAGTGTGGAACTTCACTTGACTTTTGGTGTTTTGTCACTTTGGTTTGTTTTGAATTTATTTAAATATGGAACTTTATAAATGCCAATGTGCCTCAGTTTTAGGGTCTACATATTCATTTCGATTGTGAACTAACGCTTAAATTTGTTTCTGGAACCAATCCGTGCTGAGTTATGGGGATAAAGTGTCTTACTCAAGAAAACAACCACTGTGTCACGTCGCCGATCATTTGTGTCGGCTGTATTTGGTGTTAGTCTAAACCTATTTTTCTTTGAATAATTGAGAGTTTTAGGTCACATTTATAAACTTACAGATACAGTCTTGGTTTTCATGTGTACTTATAAGAGGCGTAGTATATATAGTTCCTTCCGAAGATGGCCACAGAGAGGATCAAACTTGCTGTTCTAAATGGTTGGCGTTTGTGTTATATAGAGCCAACACTCTTTGTTGTTATGGTAACTACCGGTATATCTTAATTGGAGACACATTTGAACAAGCCTTATATGTTTAAACCCACGAACAAATATCTTCCGTACCATAAAAAAAACGTTTTCTTCATCATGACCACTTTCACTATAATACAAGAAAACTATGAACTGCTATTCTTCGTAATGACAAAGACGACAATGTGTGAAAAGCTTTCTTCTCATCATCCATCAACAATCATCTTCTAAGGTTTCATATTACTACATATATGGCCCAAAATTGACATTAGTAAAGTAAAAGAATAAAAATACAGCAGACACTAGAAGAAATGAGCAAACAAAGATTTCCTAACTGTTCCCTTAAGACAAACACATGGTTTCTGTAAATACATCTTCATTTTTGTTCAACAATCCGCATTGCTGCTCTTACAAACGTATAGAAAAGGGCGATAAAACGTTGTTTCTAAGTAATTGCTGGACCCCAGGGTGTAGTCAGAACTTCCAAATTCTCCCCAGTATTGGCCGTTTACGACGACTCTTCACCCAACTTTGCCATTATGTAGGAAAATGTGATAAAGCAACAACGAAATGGCGGACCATAAATAAATTGGGAGGAAATCCTTTTCGTCTAAAACTGGTTCTTGTCATGCACAGACGAACATGACACGTTATATTTATTGGTTGTAGTAATTGTTGTTGGAATTTCTCTAGGTTCTTTTGGTTAAATTATCCGTTTTGTGCTCTTTTTCTCTTTTTTCAAGAATTTCCCCTTAACACTGCATGTAATAGTTCATCGTTAATGGACGTCTTTGGCTTGTTTCTTGTGTGTGTTATTTTTCCCTACGTACAGTTAAATAAAGTTATTTGAATTAACATGAGTTAAAAAGATAAATTTTGTTAAAATGATCATGCGACTATGTTATATATAACCAATGGTGATATATTGTTGAAATAATGAACATACCATAACGTTCTATTACGAATTTTTTACGGTTTGGATTAGATGACTTTGTTTGCTGTATAATAAGAATAATTGCTAAATAATTTGAATCGTGTTTGTTCATGAAGAATACTGGTGAACGACCAAGAGTTGTCTGTGAAATGGTTCTTAGTCCAATTGGATATAGAAGCAGATAGAACCATTTCACTTTTACTCAACGATATGCTCGAATTCGAGAATTAAGTTATGTGATTTCAACTTCCCTTGTCGTGGTGTAACAATGAGGTAATATCCTTGCGCTATTGTTATCTACCGCGAGATGACAGCATTTAAAGGTACCCGTAGTGACAGTCTTTATTGAAAAATATTATGTTACAAAATTACACATAATAAATGTACAGCCCCAATTAAAGGCTATGAACATGATAAATTACTTAATAACTTATGATTTCACCAAATTGTGACATCGACACGACTTCGAGATGCCAACAATTCAAACGAACCATTGTCGTCTGCAACGCTCAATTCAAAGACGTAACAAAAAACGCGCAGCAATGGAGTTAATTTTCACACTCAACAAGTTAAACACTTAACTCTTTCATCCATTTAAAGCCACTTAATTTCACAGTCTACCTCAATATAACAACAAATGCAATTATTTCTCATACAAAAAACATTTATAACAAAAAAATTGCCAAACCGCAATATATCAAAATTTTAAAAAACCAGCCCACAATATGTCACCCTGTTTTGCAAAGTATTTTTTATACAAATACTCAATATGACAAACTTGTGTATTATATTTTCAAAACAAATAAAAACTATGAATCTACAAAAGCAATGATCGCAATTCTATAATACAAGCCTTTACTCCATCAAAAAAGAGGCCCATGAGGAATAGGTTTTCACTAAACAAAAAGGACACAGGGGTCATAGTAAGGAGTTATGAATGTTTGGCTAACTCTAATCTCTACAAACAGTTACCGTACTATTTTGTTGGATCACATCTTTTCCGTCGGTTATAAATGATGTGAAGGGACATATGGGGACACTGTTTAGCTCTCCTAATCTTCCCCACGATACACGTTTTCTCGGGTAACAAACAAATGAAGAGAGACTTTTGAATGATTGAGAAATAATGTTTTTTGTTCGAGTTATAATGACCCGATAGTTGACAACGTGACAGTCATTTGGAATCATTGTGACATTGTCCCGTTGTTTGATTTGTTTTACCAATTCGTTATTGTTTCACTTTTTTTAATCTTGTTCAAAATTATAGGATTTTTTTTATTGTTTAACGGTTTGACATGTGTTGACTGCTTCACTGCAGTTTCGTTTCTCTAAGACTATGCACAGGGTATTGACACTTTATTGATCAGTTTATGATTATTAAAATGTTCGGTTCAAGAGAGGTTCAGTCTTACACACTGTCAGGATGTCACTTTTGAATGATTTCGTTTTTACACTTAACACATGTATATTGAAATTCAACATGCAAGAGTGTTAAATTCTCAATCGCAGGTCATATCACATGAACATCTTCATCTTCTTTTAATTACGAGATTCTTAACTCATGTCTATATTGCGATAATATGTTTTCTGTATATCTGTTCCTTAAAGTATAATATCTCCCTTTACCTTTGTCTAGTCCAAACACTTATTTCGCCATCGGTGACCAGAGGCATGTGTCATATCTGAAACCACTATAAACTATTATCTCACATCTAAGTTTATACGCTTCACTTCTGCTTCACGTATCAATTATTAAATTACTCGCCTAGTCATCCAGTGGCCTTCCAGTTTTATTGTGTTAATTCACCGATGACATATATATATATATATATATAAATATCAGAAATTATTTTCGTCTAATAAAACTTTCTCCCAATAAAAATGCTATAAAGGCGGTAAACTTTTAATCCGAAGGTCGCCATCTTGGATCTGATATTTTCCGGTCATTTATTTTTATTGCTGGGTACTTAGTGACAGATTTATTCGGTATAAATGATTAGTTTTGATGGGAAAGATACGTTATGGGTAATCGGACGTAAACAATTGTCCGTTTCAGAGCTTGGTTACCTTTTTTGACTGGGATTATAGAATCTACGTTTTCAACCTTAGAGTGTAAAGTTAACAACTTATTCGCGGTGTCACTGTCAGGAGACAATAGCGAGTCTAGTTAACCATACTTTCCCATGCTATTTGATGCCTGAACCATGTTATATAAAGTTGATCATGTAATACAAAGGTCGGGTCTAAATTTCTCATTTTCGGCAGCGGAATTCGTACTCCAAACTACAGTAATGAGTTATACGCGTTTTAACTCCTTAGACATAGCGATTCGTGTGAAATTTGTTACGATATCATGCAGATAATGTTATTGTTACCTGTATTTGACTGAATTCGAAAGAAAATAAACAGCAATTAACTTACAAATATTAGCTCTCATGGAAAAATGGAGGTTTGTATTTCAGTGTCAACGAACTGCAAGTGACGTTTCCCATTGTCATCCCATTGTAGGTTTCTTTGTTCGACAACGATCACATGATATGAAACGCTGTGAGTAAGTTTTGTCAAGGCAAATCCAGTGTTATAATTTCCTACTTTTCCTTCCTATTCGTACTCCATATAGAGTGCATTTAGTGCATCGTGACCTCTTCCGCAGTTTATTTCCTACAAGCTATATGATTTAGTGTAATGTGCATGTGCCTACCAAGGGTTGAATGCTATAGGGTTGTAAGAGCTAATGAAACCGATGGAACGATTCCGCAAGTATAGCAAGACACAGAGGTTAGCGTGTCCGACTAAACAAATGTGGATGTCTTGTCAGTCGTGAGTCCGATCCTATCGAAGACTCCCGTTGTTTCCTTTAGCAAACAACTTTACCCTTATCGCTCAGTAATGTTTAGTTCCAGAATCAGATTCGAGCCTGATTTTACAATCGAACTAATCCCATCCTGATAATTTCAGTATTTATTTCTATTGATTTGCATATTTTCTAATAAAAGTGTATGTGGTATGGAAGAAAGTAGTACTGCTCAATGAAACATTACGCTGATTGCACAACTGGAAAGTCTGGTGATGAACCCATATTCTTGGCACTAAGAGTATGGGTAGTAATAGCGTTGTGTATTTATGATAAACGCATTATCTCCTCTGTAATTAACAGGCATTTCATGGACATAACTCCCCCAAAACTTGTGAATGTCAATAGTTTGCCACCATTGCAGTTTTATGCGGGTATAACGAGCGTGTAAATTTTACGCAGGGGACCGGTTAATGGACCACGTGATACAAAATGGCGTAATGACTAATTTGCTAAAGCGGTATAATATCCGAACATATGTTTACATAATTTGGTTGAACAGATGACTTCTTTGAAAATGATACACGCTATTAGACACATGATAGAGTGGTGTGGCCATGAAATAAAGGAAGGAACAACAAATGTACTGGTAATTAATAACAAATCCGCAAAGTTATAGTTTTCAGTTAGACACGGTTGGCCTACTGGAGGAACTAAAGTAAAACTAGGACACTGATGAGACTGGTGGCGGCAGCGAAGAGTGAACACTTTTGCCAACTACATGAACATGAGACTTTTTTTCACATGTCTCTCGACGACTATATACGTTCTGTTTTACATAACTCGCTTACAGCGAATATAATGAGTAACTAAATGTATTGCTACGTAACTGAAAACGTGAATAAATACATGTACATTTTACTTGAATGAAAACGTAAATGAATCCGTGAATGAACGCATTTAGATAAAAGGTGTGCATCGGTAACCTGCTCAGTTCACCAATAAATTATGGTGGTTTATTAAGTCAAGCCATGATCATTAACATTCTTATTAACTGAAATTATCTGTAAATAGCTGGTTATGATTTCAGAATTCTTTGACTTGCAGGGCGCCATTCATACACCCAATCATGTAATAACAAACAAGAAACATGATAATTACAGGTATAGGTTGTTTGTACAGAGTGCCTGCGCGTGGTTCCATACATTCTTGCACAAAAAAATTAGATGCACTTTGAACGAAATCATCTTTATTCTATGCTGTACATTCGGGCCACCATTTAAAACCTGCTGTCTTGCTACCCGGGACACAAAAGAAGCCCATGGTGGTACAATACGACTGATGGGGTATTCTTGAAAAAGGGACTAGCATTTACCAACCTATAAACGCCATAGAGACCGACATAACACCGTATTAAGATATCACTTATAACATTAACAGGTATTCATTAACTTGTTAATACGCTACACTCGTTCTAATCGAAGCCCATTAAATATGTCAGAATTTCTAAAGAGCCTTGTACAAAGATTCATCATTCTAGGACGTTTTATGTTGAATTTATGGGCAGTATTTTGTACCGCACTGAACATGAACTATACTTAAACAGCGACAGGGGGTTCGACACTGGAAATACTAGAAACGATTGTGAAAATTGGTCATAAAATCCGAACTCTTGTTTAACCGTCGTATATGGTGAGTTTGAATAGTGGGGAACAGTCTTTTATTATATGATGAACATAGACACTAGGGTATCAGTTTTGTCAGTTATTTGCGCTAAAATGAGAGTTTTATGAGGTCGCAATCGCCGGGCTTCTAAAAAGAGATTTCTGGTTTGTGACAAATATATAATTTTCGAACAATAGGTGTAACAACGGACACGAACTTGTAAAAGAGTTGACACATGCGATGAGCTATATAACGTTTCAGTACTTGTCGTGGGTAACCGCAGACTGTGTGACCTCTGTCGGGTAGACCAAACGCTTGTAGTGGTGATAAAGTTTTTAATTTCTTACGGCTATAGATTAGAACAAAATCTGTACAGTGTATGTCTATTTGTTACAATTTTAATGGTGTCGTTTTGTATTTTTGCTTGTTTGATGTTGGTTGTTTTATAAGTGTGCTAGAGCAATTGATTATTTGAGAAGTAAACTATAGTTGAAATATGTCAAGTTTCTTATCCTTCTGTGTCTGTTTTCTTTCTCTTCTTCAACATCTTTGCCGTTAGCGTCGTTGTCGCTCGATACCCAGCGTCGACATGAGAGATGGTCATGTGAACACCGTGAGGGGCGGGTGGATTTCTTCCGGGTACTCCTGTTTCCGTCCACTAAAAGACCGAACGATCGCACCAATCGTACAAACGGGGGAATAATGGTATATGTTGCAATTAATTGTTGAGTAATCGTTGTAAAATAATGTTTAACAATGCTTCTAGAATAACTTCAACTCATTATTCGAAACTCGGTTGATCTACAAATATAAAATTCTTTTTCTTACTCTGTTTCACCATGTATAAACTTGTCCGGCGCCGTTTGACCACCCTTATGTCAACCCTCAGCACGCGGCACCTAATTATTTACGCATTACAACGTTATAATGATGTTTCAGTGGTGAGCTTGCAAATGGTGGAGGGGTAAAGTAGTGCAACTATATCCACTGTACATTTGTGTTAAATTCAGAGACCAGCCAATATCTGACAACAATCGCTAAATTCGTAAATATTTTGACATGATTCGTTCTGACAATAACAAGGCAGGTGCCCGCTGCGTGATGTCAGTTTCATCAACGTACACGCGCCAGTAATCCCACAATTCACCTGTAAACATGGCCGCGAGCATATGGCCGAAAATTGGCATGTTACGGCGACTCCGGAATTAATACATTCATCTAGATTAACGGAGCATTACATGTGTCACGGACACGAAGGTAAATAAGAGAATGATGTGACTTTACAATCTGATAAAATGTCTTCTTTACACGAAATACATGTTCACGAAATAATGAAATAATGAATTCAAATTTGTGAAAAAAATAAACATTGACGATATCACAATATCCTCAGTAACAAGACAGATACTCCCCCCAATATATCCCTGTCAATCTGTTAATAAATAGTGGTGTTATGGTGATGAAGACGACGATGATGATCATGCTGACGACAATGGTCATGTCGGTGGTGGCGATGACGACGACAAAGAAGAAAAAGTAAAAGGGGAAAGAGAGAACATTAAAGGCGAACGGTAAATGGTAATCCTGCTATTGTAGTTTTGATTAGGGCTTTACTTTACTAAACTTAAGCACAGTTTACAGTTTGAATTGAAATAAAGACACGTGGCCAGTTCAGAAGAATTACGTTTCCTGTCCCAAAGGGATCTACACAGTGCACTTGGTACTCATATAAACGTGCTCACCTCTAACATCAGTACATGCGCACTAAGTCTGGTCATGTTTTGTATATAATTAAAAGCAATCAAAAGAAGAATGTTGTCGATGACTTGTCTATATAAGTACGTTCTTCTTTATGTTTACACGCCGCTGTTGTCAATGACTGTCGCCTATCATGATCATCAGTGGTGCATTATGGGGAGCTGTCTGCTAAATGCCAAACAAAATTAGACCCCTTTTCTATACTTGTCTCTTTTCCAACCGTGCTACCCTTTTCCATATTTGATGCCCCGTTCCACACGCGATCCCTCTTTGAAAGACCTGACGCATTTCAAGCCCTACCTTTCAAATCTTACGAGACAGGTGTTTTTCCGCATCGGTCGGCTGCTCTGGTTGGCCTTTACACAAATAATGACGGGGTATATATCTGTTTTATTCCCCCTGACAAACAATTGCAGGATATTGATTAGTAGGACCATTAATTACACGGGAAATACAGTCATAGTAGACACGGCTTCAATTTCAGCTGGGGTCATCGAGGGCTTGAAGAAACGTTGGTTTGAAGGCGACGGATTGACTACGGCGTCCTGTCGCATCAACTAAAGGGAGACTACTGGTACTATTGTGTTAAATTGGCCGCCATCTTGCCAGAAGGTGGGTTTGTCTGCTATGTATGGACGGTCAACACTCTGGAAGTTGGTTTTTCATTTTTAAGAAATGTTCTGTCTTGCGTATTTGAAAGTGTAGTTTTAGCGGGTCGAAGACATTAGGATTGAACAGATATGAAATCAGGTAATATCGTTTCTAGGCCTAAGGTTGATCAATTTATTACAAAGAAATCAAAAGTTGGAAATGACCAACGTAGGGTTCTATGTTGTTTACTTTGTTAAAAAAGACAGCCGGATAAACGGTATTGTGTTTATATGTTCACATATTCGTACGTACAGCTACACCCCAATTGGTACACACTGACCATGATCGTGCAATCAAGAGGTATGACTTATAGAATGTACGTGAGTCCTCTCTACCCGTTGTCCACAGTGTAATTGACTTTAGATTGTTAATTAAGGGACCATCGTGGCGTATCGTCATATATGATCACGTGATTTTCATTTCAGTGAACAAAACAATAAGAATCGCACTAGCTTTTTGCTTGCGTATTATTTCGGCATTTCCTAATTTCACTTAACATATCGTAACATCACCATTTTTGCGTTATATGACATTTTAATGACAGTGTTTCATAAAATCCACACATACCGAGCAATTGTGTTTTAATTCGTGTCACTATATGCTGAGCTTTGCACATTTTTGCTTCCATAAAGAATGCCTGTAGATTGAATTACTGGCGTTAAAACTAATAAGCTGCTAAAACTGAGCCGAATGTAATTAGCATACTGCTGCAGCAAATGACACGATCCAAACATATGCCAATTTCAAAGTCATATCCCACGAAAATGCAGAGTTATCGGGCGTTAATTACTTAGATATGCAATTAACGCCCTTGATATGAGACAAATGCAGACTTCGAGACAATTGGCAATATTCACACGTATTAAAACGCACGGAATGCCACAAACGCTGTAAATTGAAAGTGCATGGATTGTGTAAGTGAAATAAAAACAAATGTTTCACTTCCGTTTTATGATGATTACCCGCTTTACTGAGGGTGTTTATGTAGAAATGAACAAAAAGGTGGGATTTCGGGTATATCATTAATGCTCTCTTATTTCTTTGTGTACCATATTGATTTTCGCTGGAGAACACGCTCTGACATATTTTTGGCAATTAACTTAATACAGTGACACGTTAAAACGGGCGAAAATAAGGCGGTAAAAAACATCAGCCGCGCAGTTGTTCTCGGCATGAGCGCCATTCTGGTAATAAACAATGCATTTTGTCTAATTCGTTGATTGTTCCCCTGCATACCTCATGGTGCGAATCTAGCAGACGATAATACCTCCACTTGATTAGAATGGTGCCGCAAATCTGTGGAATTTTTCGAAATGGTGTCTTAGCTATAATTTCTGGATTTCTTCCTAACAGCAACATTTTCTAGAAGCCCGCGAGCATAGGTGACATTTTTACACATTATTCCTTACCTTCAACTCCCCTTTATTACACGAAACAAACATTTCGAGCACTTGCTTTAATCAAGCACACCGGGACAAATTGTAGGGAGGGTGCTGGAATATTAATCGATTCACAAAACGCTGTTGGAAATGTTGTAAAAAGGCTGTACTCGTCATTAGAAACACATGCGAGCTTCCAGTTCCAGTAGAGACGTTACACTTATAGGCTAGATCAATAGGACAGAAACTTCGCTGCGGAAACAAGCCACTTTTTACTTCTAAAACACATAACAATGCCGAAAAACACGAGAAATTGGTCGACAATAAAATAGCTTTTAACCGACCGCCATAAAACATTTCAAAATTGGTTGTTTTTTGCTATCCACAAGCTAGCGGAGAAGACAAGAGTTTTTCGACAACTTAAGTGGCTATTTGATTAAAACAGAATTCATTCTCCCAATAGGGATCCTGTATAGTTCCTATGGCGATCGGGTTGACATAATACATTTATTGGGGTCCCCTGGAACTGACAGAAGGAACTTTCTCGCGGGCAGGGTGGTAGAGACAGGGGGCAGGACGTCATAGAGCGGACAACTCGGGCAAAGGTCACGACGTCAAAAGTTGTGTTTTTTGTTTGTTTGCGATAAAACAGAAGTTTAAATACCATGAAATATCTTCGCCACAGTGTTGGGCTGTTAGTTGTTTTTTGTGTTGTCTTTTTTCATATTCAAGCAAGTGTTTGGATCTTTTTATTGAAGGGGTAACTCTAATACAACCTAGCATGAATACTCGTTCTTTGTTGCATCTGATGAATAGAAAGTTTGACGTCATCTTGCGGCACTGCAATTTTACAAGCTAGCCCATATCAACGTCTTCTAGGGTACTCATTCTTTCAGAACAACTCAACCAAAATACCCCACTCAGCTGTATACTACTGCCTGGACTAGATGGACTATCATGAGAAGAAAAAAAACCTTATAAACAAGTGGCCACACACATCATTTAATTACTCAGCGAGTCGCGTTAACAAACCAATTAAAGACTTCAATGTGTGTCCTTACAGTGTCTTCATTGACAACATTGACAAAGCTTTTGACGATTGCCCTCTCGTACGTGTCTTCCTCGTGGGTGACTTTAAACAGCAGGAAGACAATGTACCCATGTATATAACCGTTCATTCAGAAATTAAATAAAACACATTTATCAGTTTGTATCACGTGACTTGAACAAAAGCCAAAACGCTTATCAGGGTAGTCAAGGTTCAGGGGTGCATTTGACAGGGGCGTTAATCGACGCGGGTATATCGTTGGGATCTACACCTTAGGTGAAAAATATCGTGAAAACCTAACCATCCATCGAAGGTCTATAAACAAACCCTAAATTCATGGTTAAAGTCACGTCAATTATTTTATCTAAGCTATAGGTTTTCTTGTGTTACAATAGAGTCACATTCCGGCGATTCATCCTGCCTATACAAGGTTGCGCGTCTAACACATTGGAACAATTCAGGGTCACCCATCCGGCGAGATCTGGGCTATATAGTGTTACAGAGTACCCAGGGTGACTTGGGTACAACTATTCAACGACGGAATTCAAACCACGACAAGGAGAACAGACAAACACAGACACAGCCGCAATGAGACCCTGCGCGAAATCTACTGTCAATTCGGCGGCTTATCTACCCTGGAAACACTAGTATTATATGAACTTCTATTGATATGAAGTCAATTAGAGGGGCACCTTATAAAAGAGCTTTTGATAAGAGCGTTCATGATACCTTGTTCTGATTGGCGTAAATCATTATGAACTAGACAGCAATGACAATACGATGGTACTAAGTAAGTGACGAAGGTGAACTAAGATAACATTCAACGTATGAAAACTTATCAGGAAAGGTTACTCTTCTGGAACAAGACTGGTGTATTTTTCGGGACTTGTACCTCAAACTGCGACAATACCCGGCCACCCACAATGGACCGACAGAATCGAATACTTGTATTTTGTTTGCAAAGGTTTTTTGTTTGTTTGTAAATATTTGGGGGCTTTTTAGTAGTTGCTTTATCTTGCTAAAAGTACATTTAGTGCATATCAACCGTGTGTAATATGTGTTTACCTGTTTTGTTTTGTGTTGTTTAACAGAACCTTAAGCGAATTGGACACATTCTTTGTTCTTTTTCAAATCAAGTTTTTGTTTGTTTGCATTTTATTCTACATGTTATTCTATACGTTGTATTGTTTTCAAATGTGCATTAGGAGCATTACGATTGGTAAAAGCGAAATGGTTATATGTGCAAAGAAATAAAGAAGCAGTTAGAACCATTTCGCGTTGACCCCTCGATTATCTAGTTAAATACTATTTTGCCTGGTTGACCTCTCTCTAAAAGTACATTGTGTGAGGAGCGCGTGAATGACCCTCAAAAGAAAGTACAGAAATCGCCCCAATCAAGCACTACTGGTGTGAACTATAAATGCTGAAAGTTTCATTTCTGTTTAATCTGTATATAACACGGTAACACATACAGCTAACGACTCTAGAATGCACATTTGTAATCATTCCACAATACCATGGATAACATTACCATGGGAATTATAGATTCTTAATTGATTTATTATAACAACGAATGAGTTAAGAATGTAGTGATGCACTTTATCATAATATTTCCTGTCATTTAAAAACAATTGATTCGTAAATAGACAGTTTATGAATATTTCTAAATTTCTTAAATTGTCGATTTCAAACTTTGGGAAAACCCATTGAAATAATTAACAGTGAATCTTTCAGAATTAAACAAACGCCTCTATTGTCGATAAAATTCTCAAATCGCGGTTCGTGGATTAAAAGCAACTCTGCACGTGTAATTTGATTTAAAATTAAGCCCCAGCTAGCATCATTCTAATCTAAGTAATTTTCACGTTACTAATCCCCACAAAAAAAATTCTACGTTCAAGAATTTCCGAAGGCTGAGGAATTTGGTAAAACTTTTGATTTTATAGACCATTGTTTTGGCACATTATGTGTTGTTCTTCAGATAAATGAGGGTATTTTGGAACATTATAAAAATACTCGGCATTTCAGTAGCGAACATTAAAACGTGTACTCCTAACAACCCATGGTGTTGGTTTTGTTGTTTTACTAGGCTTACAGTGTTGTTGTTGATGATGATATTTATGTCGCAGTTGTTAACATGCTTGTGTCTGCTGCTGCTATTGTTGATGTCGTTTTTGTTACCATTGCTGCTGCTGCTGATTATGTTGTTGCTGTTTTTGTTATTGACG
>ENA-OREC01000451-OREC01000451.1-marine-metagenome-genome-assembly--contig:-NODE-451-length-15892-cov-13.590262_pt1 | contig 15892 bp, 1 predicted proteins | sample MGYA00248626_ERZ508543 | MGnify/ENA primary metagenome ERZ508543 (study PRJEB26211, sample SAMN05518279) | marine metagenome | isolation source: Puget Sound, Washington, USA | host: Bankia setacea...
CCCGGGAACTTAACCTAGAATCAAAGGTATAACAACTTTGCAGACGATATGTTTCTACTTTATGTTCAACAATATTTCAGGTTACAGGTTCAGTCTTGTCAAAAACATTTTTTAAAGACCGTACAGACCTATAAACCATGGATTGGCAACTCCTCGATATCGGTAAAACGATAATGAATAATATTTTACTTTCTGGGTTCAGGCTAACTTGACAGTGTAAACTTATTCATCGGCGGACACTTTGGAATGTAGCTCTATGCAACATTTCAATCTACTACATGACTTCTGTCAGTTATCAAAGCAGTTAATCAAAAGAAATCATTAAATTGTATGATTTGTATCCCGATATTTCAATCAAAAAGAGAAAACAAATAGATTGTAGCGCATGTTTGTTAGGGGAGGCAACTGTGTCAGAATGGATAAGGGTAAGTTATTATCGAATAAAATCTTCACTGTTAGAGACGCCTGTGCAGTATGAGTAAACACGTTTTGTTGGCGTGATACAGTCTATTTGGTGACTTCATATCAGTGGTGCAGTTTGCTTTCCCTTTCCGAATTTAAAACAATGTAAAGCTTCACCCTAGCCCAATAACGTGTTATTCATTAATAAAGAATAACGATCTTAATCTGTGTTGTTTAAGTTCAATTCATAACAAGTAACCATTAAACAAACACCAATTAACTTGACGCAAGCACAAGCATTCATTGATAATTGAAGGCTTTGCAAAATTACCATGTCTTTACATAGCGTATATTTAATTGACACAAATCAGTCAACGCGAAGGTGTGAACAAGTTTGCCAATTTAACTGCGACAAGGGTTCGAATTATAAGGTGTGAAGTACATTGATATGTGTTGCGAGGGGACCCCAAATCCGGGTTCCGATTATAGGGGTTTGAATAATCCGCAGTTGAACTAGTGCAATGGTATGGGAAATTGATGGTGTTCGAATTATCCTGGTTCGAAAATCTAAAGTTTTACTGTATCATCACTTGTGAAAGAATGTAGAGTTTCTTACCCATTGGATATGTTCTAAATATAGATTCTATAATATCTGTTGTGAGGTTGTATTTTAGACCATTGCATCCGTCCGTCTCTGGTTTAATGTCTGCCAGAAAGGCTGCAGATACCCCTGTTGTTTGGTTTTGTTCTGTTTTTTCTTTTGCTGCATATTTCTGGAAACAATTTTGTTATATGAAACACAACAGCCGAGATTATGCATTATAGTGTATGAGAATGTACACATTGTAGTTCATGAGCATGACAAATGAGCAAATCAATATTAATCAAAAATACAATGCTTATATAATAATCACTTGACCATCATAGCAGTTACCATCGACTCACAGCAAAACAAAAGTACTCAAACAAACAAATCTTTTTTTATCGTTCGACATTTGTCGGTTCTGCATGGTCATTCGGTTTTTTCATCCGCGGTCAATGACCTCTGACTTCGAAGGATTTCTATACCAGAAAATATCCATTACATTATTTTCTTATCTTAATTCTTGAGAAAGAGCCAGTATTTTCCCTTTTCAATGTTCAGTGCTAAACAAGGGAACTACCTGGTACCATTTTTATAACGTCTTTGGTATGACGCTGTCCTTGAGTGGAAATTGAACCCAGGACCTTCCACACTCGAAGCCAGCACTCTAGCACTAGGCTATCGAGGAGGCGGTGATTCCAAGATGATAATACAAGTTGTGGAGAAAAAGTTTTTATTTTTATTTTCAAAATTAATTTTTTTCTAAACCAAACCTGGATTGTAATATAGAAATAAAACTAAACAAAATTAACTTACAGGAGCCTGTGTAGCCCAGAATTCCTCTGCTGTGATCACCTGGCTGACAACAAGGTCTTTATACAGCTGGAATAACTCTGGATTTTCTTGTAGTAATCTATTGTAAACAGTTAACAGTTAAACAGTTTGACCTCTGTTCTAAATCACTTTTTGTTGTATATTGAACATAACAATGAATACATGGTGCCCTTATGATGGTTTTATGCAGGTACCAGTATGTAGTTGTAATAATTGCTTATCTGAAGATTATGTCTGTGTGTAATAAGTCCAGGTTGCTTTATACATTAGTGTGTTTTAGTAACTTTTACATTGTATGCAGTAAAAGTATGCTATGTCATGATAAAACAAAGTAAATTATTCATCATCGCTGCATTCAATCACTTAGAGCTTATTCATTTTCACAATTACAAGCACATGGTGTTGTTTACATTTCAGCCTATATCTAAGAAGATAATGATACTCTCAATCTTAAATCATTCATAGTACCTGTTCTTCTCTTCCAGCTCACTACTGAGTTTTCGTCTAAACTTTGGTAACAAATGAAGTAATAGTTCTTTGACACTGTCCCTGTCTGCCAGTTGACTTGCCCTGCCACCTGGATGGTTTAATTGGAATGTGTTTGCCCCTCCATCATGCATGATCAGCTGTAACTGTACCTTCTCTTTGGTGTCAGGAGATATCTTTTGAGCTGTTCAATTGTTGTATCATAACATTATCCAAAACACAAATGAAGTATTCAGCACATGCATTAAACAGTTTTCATTATGCATATCTCATATTGATTATATTTCTGTAAAGAAACAGAACTACAAATGTTCATCCATATGTCAAAAGAAAGAAGAACTCTCTGAATAAGTTACTTTAGTTTGGGCAAAAAGGGATGATTATACATAAGTTTGATACCATTTCTTACTTTTTTAATTTCATGCTCTGATCTAACAACTTCTGAAATTCCCAAACTAAAGAAAACATCATCATCTAATGACAAGATTTTGGTCTGACTTGTTGTGTACAAACACCTACAATTATGATTTAAAAAAAAATAATTTAAGTAATGACCTCCGACTTCGAAAGGATTTTCTATCCCAGATTTTATCCATTACATTTATTTTCCTATCTTAATTCTTGAGAAAGAGCCAGTATTTCCCTTTTACTACCTGCTACCATCTTTAATAAAACAATTATAACGTCTTTGGAATGACGCGGTCCTAGACTGGGGATTGAACCTGGGACCTCCCGTACTCGATGCCAGCACTATGCTATCGAGGAGGGGGTACACAGCTATGAATGAATTCTAACTTCTAAGACAACAAAAATATGTTTACATACATTTGATATCTGCATAGGCATGGCTATATGTGAAGGTGCTTTTGTTTCCCTGCATCCATGCCAATCTTTCACCCATCATGTATAGAGTTCCATCAACCTTCTTGTTCTTTACATTGTTCACAATCAACAACACTTCCTCGGACTGTCTTGACATGATTATGTTGTCTAGCAACACAACAGTACAAAAGATGCACACATCTAAAACAACAACATTTTATCTGTAACTATAGTGATCAAATATTCAGATGAGAACAGTTAAGGTAGTCGTTTATGAACACGACCTGTTCCATGATATTACATATCTTTAAAAGATATCTAGACCTTATGAAAATCGCACATAATACCACTCATCGTTAATGTAAGCTGAATACACCTGAAATTGGCATTTCTCGGCTTCAGAATATACAGGTAGCCTTCTAATTGTGATACATATGGTAACAGACGTTTCACGTTACTAATCGTATACATAAATACTTAATATATGTAAGCTCGAAATCAAAAGTAATGTTCAGTTGATACATGTGAGCACAGAAACATTCGCATTGCTCTACCTACATGTATTATATCCGGATACTATTACACTTTGATTTCAATGAATATTGTCATTCTTGACAGCCTCTTGAAGTAAATCGATGAAAGGAAATGATGATATTGAAACGGATAGTTGGTTACTAGCAAATACTAATCAAAGTAAAAGCTAGAATGGTCATAATTATCAGTTTTGACACAACAAAGCAAGATGCTGGTCTTGCACGTTTTGCTATTTTCACAATTTGAAACTTGCATGTGAATGCAGCAGCAGCTGCCAATTTTCTCAAAGGAATCGGTCATTTCGGTTGCAAGTAAATCATGACGCGAGTCGGTCATGCTAGAGATTTATTTCTCTTTTGTATGTCTTTCATATATCTTACTGCATTTTCGTCGCTCTATGTGCAAATTCCAGGTAAGCACGCTTGTCATACGTTTTCGCGAGATGCTAATGTACTCGTACTTGTTAGTTAAAACAAACATCTGTTAACATTTTAATGCTTTAACAATTTTTCATTTTTAATTATCACACGTTGTTTTGCAAATGTTAAACATGAAAAAAACTGATCACTATGTGCATACAATTTGATATAGTTTATAATTACCATTAAAAATGTGTAAACGACAACACACTTTAATACTGTCTTACACAACTAAATACCAAGTTATCTCAAGTTAAGTCAACTTGTTTGTATTTGATTGCATGTTGCGTCTTGAGGTTAGAGACACGAATTTAATAGCAATCAAAAGATGTTGAACTTGAACAACCTAAATACCACTTTGGTACCACAGCCTATTGTGCAATTCGATTGCAAAAGGAGAAATTATATTTGCAAATCTTGTGCACATTTTAACTCATTTACTGTTACTCAAATTTAACCTTAATGTTAAATATCTTATGTTCTCGGATTTAAGCGGTTTCTAAAAGCTACTCAGGAAAAAAGACTTTGTAATGAATATTGATGCTGATCCACGTCAGCTGTAATTGTTCCAGTTGGAACAAATGGGTTTTAAATTTAGTCAAGATTTAGTGCCATGATAATTTTTTCCTTTCATTTTAAGGTTTATATGGGGACAATGGAATCCTTCCAGCCAAACTTGTGCTTAAATCAGGTATTCTTATGAAGATTTTTGTTTGTTTCTATTTCAGAAAAAAGAAATTACTTTTTAAATATATATCAGAGCAAAATAATTTTATGGAACTGAGTATTTATCCCTTTGTGTCCCTGAAAGAGCAAACTAATATTTGCTTATTCCTATTGGGTAACTATCATACTTCTATTAAGTAAAATGTCTTTTTTTAAATACTCAAGCTATATAACAACAACTATTCTGATTCTGAACTTTTTTACCCACTATATCACCCTGGTAAACAAAAAAATACTCGAGTGAATACAAGTAAGCACCTTATCTGTTGTTCTGTATGTCATGTAAAGGGATAACCAATACTCAAGACTTTTTATTAACGGTGACAACGATTAATTTGTCTTGTATTTCGACCCTCATTACCTTTTTAAATATTCGTATAATTAGTAGTTTAAAACCAGTATACAATACTTATCAGAAAGCAATCAAACACAAAAACCTTACCCACAGTTCTTTGTAGAATTCTGCATGTCTGTCAAAATTTGTTATATAGAAAATGCTTATATCTTGAATCATCATTTGGGATAACGTGTGTTTTTGAAAAAAAAATCAAATCCCGTTTTGGCTAAAGTTAATAGTTACATAATATTTTTTTTCCCCCAAATTGCTTAAGGGGCGGAATCCTGGGATGAGTTGATGGATGGACAAGCTACATTACTAAAGCTCACACCAAAGCTGGGTCTGAGCACAGCTGATGGCATGGACCTGTTATGTATTACTGGCATGGTTGTATCATTCTTGTGCCTGGTGTTTAAAGCTATGAGAGACACTGTGTCGTTTATTCTACTCTGGATGCTGTACTTCTCCCTCTATCAGGTAGTAGTCACATAATTCTTTGGTTTTTCAAATCAAAACTGGCCAATTACGGGTGAGATATGCTACCCACTGTGTCACACTGTCACATATCCTACATGGTACATGTACACGTATTCTTTGTTGTGATATTTTTTTATCTCCGAGTTATTTTGCAAATTATGTTAATGTCATTTGATGCATCTTAATGTCTTCACCATTGAAACCTTCAGCACAAATACTCCAAATAATGTTGATCAAGATTGATGATGTTTATAGTAAAAACGTAATAAATATACCATTGAAACCTTTATTGATTTAAACGCATTGATGTCATGGCGTGAAGCATTAAAAGAAACGATTATAGAAGTGGAATAATGCTACTAGAGTATTATTGGTAAATGAGTAGAGATATGCATTTCTATTGTAAAGATTATTTCCCTATTCATTCTGTAGCCAGTGTTTTATGTTGCAGGTTGGGCAGACTTTCCTGTGGTTTCAGTGGTACGTAGAGAAGTGTATTACAGATTACATGTATAGAACTATCACTGCATCGTCTGCTTTTCACTAGTTCAAGTCAAGTTAAACGTTAATACTCTCCTACCTGTTTCTGACTAATGAAAATCATGAATGCAGTAATTATACAAAATCAACAAATCTTAAATATAGCCTCCTCGATAGCCTAGTGGTAGAGTGCTGGCTTCGAGTGCGGGAGGACCCGGTTCAATCCCCAGTCAAGGACCGCGCCATACCAAAGACGTTTGTAAAATGGTACCAGTAGATCCCTTGTTTGGCACTCGATATTAAAAAGGGAAATACTGGCTCTTTCTCAAGAATTAAAATGGGATAAAAAAGTAATGGATAAAATCTGGTATGAAAATCCTTTGAAGTCGAAGGTCATTGGCCCTTGTGGCGGGGATGAAAAAACCTGAATGACCATGCAGAACCGACTAAAGTCGTTGTACAGGTTTTATGCAATGGAGTCTGTAAAAAATGAATATATTTCTGAGGTAGAGGGTACACAGAGAGCAACACAGTTCTGGTATTGTAGCAATTTATATTAGTGTGTAAAATGTATGTGATGATTTATTCTTATAAACTTTTACAAGGTGCTGCTGTGTTAAATTAGAGAGCATAATTGTGATATCAACTGTCAATGGTTCATAATGAATGCCAGTTGCACTGTTACCTGACATGTGCCAAGAATGCGAGGCATTGCTATACAGTTCATTGACCTCTCTATGAGTACGTAGAGTTGTACATTGAGCAGGTTACTTCTAGTGTCTAGGGCATAAATACAGAATGAGGTATGCTGTTAGCTCTCCTGTCTCAAATAGTTATCGTGAGGGATTGGCGCTATTAAATACAAATATTGACCAGACACTCCCATATAACTTACATGGACTAATTCATTATAAAATAGGTGTTACACTTGTATACAATGGACATGTGTTCTATACTCTGTTGTAATAACGTGAACATCTAATCCACCTATTTCACAATTCAACAGTCCTTGTAATGAATTCACAAGTGTCTGGTCAATGTTTTCGTGCAATATCTGCGACTATCACCTGTTGGTGTCCACACTCATTAAACATCACCTAAGCTACATGGTATATTGATTCTAAAGGTAGGAGCTTACTTAGGTCAAATTTCTTAAAAGAAAAGCATAGTTCTTGTTGGTATACGCTTGTCTTCCACAATCAGGCCCCATGTTCAATTACAATACCATCCTGATCTAACTTGAGCCAACATATAAGCTCAGTGATCTGATTATATTTACAGGATCAATGGTGAACACAGAGCCTGTAGTAGACTGAGGTGTTATGCAATAAAACTTGTGTGTAACATGGAGATTTAAACTTGCTTGTTGTTTTTCAGGGACATCCTTCTCCTTGAAGCCGGCTTCATCACTTTATTGTTGGCCCCTTTAAACATCCAAAGTCCAGTGAAGCGTTTCCGGATTGCCCACTTTCATCAGCATGACAGTATAACGTTGTGGTTGGTGCGATGGTTGTTGTTTCGACTGATGTACATGTCTGGGGTGGTGAAGCTGACCAGTAAATGTCCAGCATGGTGGGGGCTTACAGGTAATTAGTGAATATTTGCAAAAAACATTTAAAGCATGAAAATAATCGAAACTTGTCCTGCCTATCATGGGTATATTAAAAACAAGAAAAATTGCATTACAGGTTTAAAAATATACTCTAGTCCGATCGCCTTGACAAGTGGTTTTGCATTCAGGACTAGTGAAATCTTCGTGCCCTGATTAAATGTACTCGGATTTGATTTATATGAATTACTCAACATTCAAATACAAACTGGTTTGACCTCCATCTTCCACCTATACTCCATTAGTAGTTTTGAACAGATCCTTGGACTCAAAGGTTGTGGTGTTTGAACCTTGGAAAGGGCCATATCCTTGGTGGTGTTTTATGGCTTTATGTCAGGTACTTACAAAGAATGGCTAAGTACTGGTTCAGCAATCCAGGAGTGGGTCTAGGTTTAAGCCACTACTCTTTATTGCGGATATAACTTGAACATAGGTTAAAACAAAAACACCCATTGAAACAAACGAACCACAAACAAAGTAGGTAGTTTTCAAGATAGTTTGTATAGTTAAAAAGGATTCAGATTTAATAACCAATACATGTACAATGCACTAATGATGTTTGTATAGTTTGGCAGTTATAGAAGAGACACTAACCTAAGCGGATGGATTATTTAAAAGTTATTTGAGATCCAATTCTGAAATGTAATTTGCTTGTAAACTGCAATTGTTTAAGATGGACTTTCGCTCCCAAAACAATAATTTGCATATTCATCTGTACTTCATAGCCACACCGTTCTTATGAAAATAATGTTCCTGTGGAATATATAGACAATTGAACCTGGTCCTATACTGAAGAGTGACCTAGTTCTCATATACTTACATTGTCAAAAACAATATTTAACAGGTCAGTCATTAAAGATGTTTAGCAATTTGAAAGTAGGAAAAACAATGTTGTGTTTTTTTCTTTCAAACTCAACACAGATTCCTTCATAAGAAGCATTTATTATTATATGTGATGCCAATTTCTTAAAATGTTTTTTTGGGGGTAAATTCCATTTTGGGGAACGAAACGGTTATTTTAAGCAGATGGATTACTTAAAATATATTTGTGATGCAATTCTTAAATGTCATTTGCTTGTAAACTGTGATTGTTCAGTAATAATATTAAACTCTTAATTTTTCAGCCCTCAACTGGCATTTTGAATCTCAGGTGAGTTAACTATTACATTTGTTGGTATCTGTCTTTAGCGAGATCACATTGTTAACCCTGGCTATTTCATCATCACCATCATCATCACTGTGGGTGTGTATTGTATACAAATATTGACCAGACACTGGTGAATTCATTACACAGACTGTTGAATTGTGAAATAGGTCGATTAGACTGTCATGTTATTACAGTAGAGTATAGAGCACGTGTCCATTGTATACACATGTAACACCTATTTTGCAATGCATTGGTCCATGTTATTTATCCAGAGTTTCAAGCCAATATTCATATACAATACATGTAAAACTTCGGAAAGTAAAGTTATTATTATAATATATATTTATGTTGAAGGCACAAAGATAAAATTTCTCTTTTTGTGTGATTTAATTTGTCAAGTTTAATACAATTAAATGATGTGTTTTCTAATGGTGAAATTAAGCTTATAAGACCATTCAGTAGATGGAAGGGTGAGTGATATCTGGACAAAAATAAGACCAGATAAACCAAAGCTGTGCGGTCTAAATAGTATCACTTTTACTGTGTTTGTGGTTTACAGTATGTCATTTCCTGTACATTTGTATATTTATTTTTGGAACTTTTGTTTAGTGTATTCCTACCCCGTTGGCATGGTACTTGCACTATATGCCAGAGTGGTTCCTCAAGGTGGGTGTGGTTGGTACATATGTGATAGAGATTGCTGTACCATTCCTGTTCTTTGCACCAGTCAGATCATTGCGACTCTTCTCATTCTGGAGTCAGGTGAGTTATTTGTTGTATGAAAACACTACTCGTCCTACAGTCTTCAGGGCCAAATTTCATAATAATTTAATCCACTTTAAGTTGAATTCACCGTATTGTAGGCAACATTATACATATCTCAAAAAAAAGATATAAAAATGTCTTAAGCAGAAAATATAGTTTACCTACGCAATAACACAAACATCAACTTCAAGTATATTTGTTAGAAAAACACATCGAGTCATTTGAAATATGGTCAGTTATTATAAGGATTAACACTGAGGTAAAACCTTGATTATGAAATCCAGTCCAGACCAGTAGATTTGCATGCAAGACGAGTTGAAATTATGAAATCTGTTGTATATTTTTCTTGTTTTTACTATAACCTAGGCAATATAAGCAGGATGAGTAGTGATTGTGTTTATTTTCATGCCCTTTTTATATTTATGTATTTCTCCTACTATGGGTGTCCAGAAGAAACTATTCATTAATCAATTAAAATTAATATTAAAATAATCAAGTACTCTAATTTTTGGAGGAGTGACGTCCATTGTGTTAGCTGATGATTTAGCACACGGTCATGTTGTAAAGAAATGGAAATAAATCATCAAAACAACCAATACAAATGCCTACCATTTATACAGCCTTGTCCAGCAACTTCCACATACACATTCAGCAATTTTAGAAAATCAAAGACCCTATCAAATGAGTAATTAACTGCGCTTCACGTTTTACATGTTTATTTTACCAGATCTGTAGACATATAAACTATCACAGTCATCAATACATATCACAATAGAATAAATTATAAAACACAGGACGAATGTATGAATAAATACTGGTTGTAGGATTATAAAAAAGGTGATACATGTATGATGAAATTGTAACAATGAACTACCTAATTGTGTGTGCAGTGATTGAAACAAAGTGAATACACACTAAACAGCAAAGCACACAAACACTTGCTTAAACAAACGCTCAAAATGAATAGACATGACAATCTGTGCTACTTAAATGCATATCAGTAAACTTTGTTTGTGTGAAAATAGCTGTAATTATAATGGTTCATAGGCTAAGAAATAGAAATGGAGCTATTTACAGAAGTGCATGTAATGAGTTATAGGGTTGCAATGATACAGCCCAACCCCAATTTGCACCTCATACTGTGGTAAATAGGTTGCATTATTGTTGTAGAAAAATCAATAACTGGCTGATAAAGCAAATTTTCAATTAAGCAGATTTAACAAAACAGCACTGGTATATATATATATATCACTTTTGGAATCAAATAGAACTTAATTCTAAGGTGGAGTTTGTCCCAAGCTGTCCAAAACTAGTGATAGATTAAGTCATGTTCAAATTATATTGGATAAAAGCATATATCTGTAGTTCTTATAGTCAGTAAAAAGCAAATTGTATCTTTATTCAACTACATGTCCTTGTAAACATGTCTAGATATCACGGCTTTGTATTGCAATATAATGATATACTATAATAATGTTGCACCCCTAATGAGTAAATACATAGTCAAATAGTTGAGAACACAATGTTATGCCCAAACATGTGTACTGTTAACGAGAGTAACTAACAGATGTGCCATTCTTTACTTAGCACATCATATATTTACCAAAATATGTCTGTAGCACAGTAACACATGTACATGTACTAATACACAAGAAGGACAGCTTAGCACTTAGAAACAGTCAAGAAAGAAGTCCACACTTGTCATTTAAAATCCATCACCGTCAAAGCTTATAATGCTCACTTCACCAGGTTCTGCTTCTCAAACCTTGTAAGCATGCTGAACACAATCTAGTGCATTCTTCAACACTGATTGAGTTAATCTTTTTTAAAAAGTGTTTCACAAGTCATAACTTCCTTTATTTGTACACTTAGCGATTTCAGTGAGATTTCAGTAAGATTTGTTTGGTTGTCCAAATCTCTAGCACAGTTCTTTACTAAATTGTACACTTTTCACTGCAAACTGTAGAGCTGACAATTTCCAAGTTTCCTCGGATGTTTGAAGATTCCAGACTAGTCCATGTATCCTTGTGAATAGTTCAGTGAATTCCCTTGTCACCTCTTTCAATAGCGCTAGTCTTTCAGTCTCATCCTCTTCTTCACCAACAATTGTTAACTGACACTCTGCCTGTGTAACCCTAGACAATTGTGGTTCATCAGTCGTTTCGTCTGTGACAATTTTATCTTCTCTCATCAAAATTTTCAAAATTTCAGTCTTACTTGTAGCAAACACACTGTCTTTCCAGTCAACTCTTGTGGTAACGTGAATTTGTAAAGCTGCTAAAAGTTTCTCAAAAAGACCTTCTGGTACTCCTAGAGGGAACTTGTATGTGATGCTTATAGTTCTCGGGTTCTCTACTTGTGACAACGCTTCATTCCATTTGGTTGTAAAGTCCACGTTCCCCTCTCCCCGATTGTACCAAGGAAGCACTATGATTGGATAGCTGTACAGGTGACCGTTTGGTATAACTGGCTCTGGGATTGAGTAACAAATCTCTAGCTGCGGTACCAAGTCAATGAGGTCCCCAAATTGGTCATAATCCAGTTTCTGATAAAACCACAAACAGTTCATTAGAGGCCTTGAGATTTGACCATTACTGAAAAACAGCTCTTTGGCTTTGTTGAAATCTTCCGGACTAAACATGCCCTTACTAAGGAAGACCTTGTTGTTTTCATATATCAGAAAGTCCTCGATATCGTGTCTGAATACGGCTGCTAGAAGCTCTGTTAGGATCCTAGGCTTGTGGAAGATGATTTTGGAGAGTGAGGGTATGTCCTTGCACCAGAGAATCTCACCAGTGTTGTGTAGATGTTGTAGACATTCATGAAGCTCCTCCCCTTTTATATGCTCAACCACTCCCTGAAATGTCACCTTCCCACACTGCTCCACTTCCTTCCAAGGGAGGTAATAGACCTTGTGCTGTTTGAGATTGCGTTTGATTTGTCCCCACTTGGACGGTATTGAACGTTGGGCATTTGGGAAAAGTTTCTTATCTATAACCATCAGTTCCAATCCTTCTATAAAGCTGCTTACCCCATGTAGTCCCTCATTGCTGCTCACTAAAGATACTTCTGGGATAATCTTTATTGGATGAAGGAGTAAATGCTCTACTTTATTTCTCTGCACTTGGAGATGTGTCAGGTACTGTCCCATTTTACTTTCTGACTCTGTTAGTTTGATTTTATACTCAAGATCTTCAAGCTCTTTTTTCAAGTGCTCGGTGTAAGTTTGCATCTGTCTGAGTACATTGATGTTAACTAGTTCTGCAACTGTTTTTGCTTGTCCAATTGCGCTGTTGGTGCCACTCTGAGGGGTCGAGGTTTCCCTTGCATCACCATTGGTTACTGGTTCTGGTTCTTCTGCTATGCTTGCTTTGCTTGGTACAGAATGTGAAGAGTGTACTGACCTTTCTGACATCCTTGACCTTGTAGCAGATTGGATTGACCTTGACGACATTGAGATTGACCTTGATGCTGACCTTGACCCTGGTTCAGAAATATTTCCATTTTCATCTTCGATAGCGTACTCCTCATAAGTATCAAGATGTGTTCCCACAATTTTTACAACAACCCCCGGCATGTAGGTATTCAGAAATTCTAGCCATTTTCCTAAAGCCTGGTAGTGCGTGTCAGAAGTGTACGATCCATGGTCGTATACAAGAACTACTAGCGCATTTTTGTCAGCAAACATAGGATAAATCATAGAATATGTCTTATCCCCACCAAAGTCATTAAGCGTGAACTCAACATTGTTATCAGTCCGCCATTTTGTCTGATGAAGAACTCTGGTTTTATCACTTTCCCCATTTGTCATCATAGATTTTCGGTGAACTATTCCGTTGATCAGACTGGTTTTTCCGCATCCACTTTCGCCAAAGAAGAGCAATTTTTGCCGCTGCAAGTTTTCTGTTTTGATGATGGCTAATTTCTTCAAGTAGTCAAAGATCTTGTCTGGACGTTCAGTTTTCCAGACTTCAGGAGGAGGGGTGTGGATAGGGTTTTTGTACAGCCATAAACCACACTTGGACAACTTCTGAAAACTATGAGCCTTTGCAAGGTTTTTCAACTGGTGCATTTTCATTGGCAGAGCAGTGATTTTATTATCTGTGATGTCCAAAGTTTCCAGATTTTCTAATTCACAGATTTCATCAGGAAGAGAGCTAAGTTCATTCTTCTCCGCATAGAGGGCTTTAAGTTTTGTCAGCTGACCAATGGAGTTTGGCATGTAGCGTATTCTGTTATTGGCGATGTTAAGCTCTTCTAGATTTACGAGATCTTTGATTTTCTGTGGGATTCTTTCAATTTCATTGCAGCTCAGTCTAAGGATGGTGAGACTGGTTACTCTGGATATGTCATCTGGTAGTTGATGTAACAGGTTATTCGACATGTCTAGAATTGTGAGATGATGCAGATTAAACAAACTTGGAGGCACTTTACTTAGAAAATTCTTGCATAGAAATAACTCTTTCAGTGCAAAAGTTGACATATCGGGCACATTGTTTATTTTAGTGTTCTCTAGATCTAGTACTTCCAACGTTGCCAGTTCAAATACAACTAGAGGTATGTGTTCCGAGGTTAGTTTTCCTTTGCGTAGAAGTTCTTCGGATTCCTGGAACGAGTCCACCTGAGTACAGAAGCTGCGGTAGTTGACAGCTAGATTGCGTAGTTTTAGCATCTCTGGCAACGTTTCTGGCAAAGATTCTATGATGTTTCCCCATAACAAGATCTCCTCCAATTCCTGGCAATACGCGATTTCTGGCGGCAAAGTTGTAATATTCGTCTGCTGCAGATTTAACTTCTGTAAATTTACCAATTCTCCGATATCTGGTGAAAGAATGTTTATCTTGTTTCTACTAATGTCCAGTACTTTTAAATGTACCATTGTCCAAATAGCTGGTGGAATGTATGGAAGATTACACTCAGAAATTTTCAGCTCCGTCAGATTGGTTAATTCCTTGATGTCAGCCGGCACACCACTGAAGTCGTTAGGGTTGGTGCAGCGAATGCCATTCTTGCTGATATCTAGTTTTGTCAATGAAGTAACACGTTTTAGCTCAGTAGGTAGGGATCGAAGATTATTGGATGCAAGAATCAGCTGACCAATATCTTCAGCTGAAATATTAAAATTGGTTGTAATTAGACTTTTGTGAACAGACCTTAATCATATTAACGTTTTTACATGATTTGAATGTCAGTTAAAATACCAAGATAACCTAAAAATCATGATGTAAGTTTTCATCTCAATGCTGAACAGTTTAGTCTCCATAGCATGCTATAACTAAAGTGTCACTTCTTTAATTTATTTTGATATATGTTTACAATGTACATGTAATTTCAAAAGGAAAAAGGATTAGACAACAGGCGTAATGTGGAACTCTGGTTATATATTAAAGATTGTATATTAAGACATTACAAAGATTGATTCATGTTTTTTAACTTAATTATTCTTGATTAAGATTATAGAGAGATAAATGACTGATCCATGTTTTTAATTAAAGCACTGACAGCCATTGTGCTATAGAGGTACCAGTATGCTATGCTACCCACAGTTGAATCCGGTTTATAGAGATCAATATCAAATATCTAACACCATTGAATGAGATTGGACACAATACTACCCCTTGTGTGTGCTGTCTAAATCATTCTAGTATTTAATTAAACTGTGAATGGCTCTGTAGGAACACAACCTTTCATGTTTGACTGTGTACTTGGTAAAGTAGTGTCATCTGCTGTTTAGATTGTATAGATTGTTAATAGTTTGCACAAAATTACCAATTTTCATGCGGTTGTAATGTTGATGAAATTTTATTTATTGAGTAAAAAAGACCTGACATTAGTCTTTAATTTTTTTAGGTCAATGTCTAAAGAACATTTTGGTATCAAATGTTTGTACTGAATTATTCTAAAAATAGGTAAAATATTAAAATCTAAAAATGTGCAGTTTCTTTTGGCATTCATTATACATGTAGATAGGAACTGTTTTTCTTTTCATAAAGTTTTATTGATATAGGTGTATAAACGTTGTCCAGAAGGCAGTTGTAATACCACAGTAGTAGTATTGATATAAACCTTATACACGGTACTTCAAAGTATAAACCTTATACATCGTACTTCAAAGTATAAACCTTATACATCGTACTTCAAAGTATAAACCTTATACATGGTACTTCAAAGTATAAACCTTATACATCGTACTTCAAAGTATAAACCTTATACATGGTACTTCAAAGTATAAACCTTATACATCGTACTTCAAAGTATAAACCTTATACAT
>ENA-OREC01000452-OREC01000452.1-marine-metagenome-genome-assembly--contig:-NODE-452-length-15875-cov-14.941195_pt1 | contig 15875 bp, 7 predicted proteins | sample MGYA00248626_ERZ508543 | MGnify/ENA primary metagenome ERZ508543 (study PRJEB26211, sample SAMN05518279) | marine metagenome | isolation source: Puget Sound, Washington, USA | host: Bankia setacea...
TGTAGACAGAATTGCTTTAGTGATCATTCCTATATACTTAATAGTGTAGACAGAATTGCTTTAGTGATCATTCCTATTTACAAACATGTTTAAAATATTATCTTTCAGTGCTTTACATTTCACTTAAATTTCATCAAAATAGATGTTGTAATCAAGCTAGTTTAGGCTTTATTTTGAGGTTGTGTGACAAAAGTTTATATAAAATGACAACTCATGTTGGATCTAATATTTCTTGAACAATCTTTGTGTGTACGCATAAAACGTAAATGAGCTTCTTGAATAGAATGAGATCAACCACATAATTACAAAGCATGAATGAGGTAATGCACAATTTTAGATCTTTTATATGCATGGTATATATTTAGATATGAAATTGTTTATTAAAGGTAACACATTGTACACTCTGTCACACTTTATTTTCCAATATTTGTTTTTGCCAGTTTTGAAAAGGTCATAATCTATTTTTGACAAATTTTGTTTTTGCCAACTTCCATGAGTTAAGTTTGATGTGGGATTAAAACTGGTGTACACCATTTGTTAATAAAAGTTAATGACAAGTATTAAAACAATGGTATTGTGTTGGATAAAGGTATATCTGCATGCAAAAATGTGTGTGCACACAATTGAAACTGTTTACAGTAATTTCACTGTTACTTCTATGTAGGTTAGTTTGTTTTGAACAATATGGTTTGTGAATAGAATAGAGTTGAAAGTGGGTTTTCTTCCTTGTTTTTAGGTTCTTTTCTTTTCCATTTATGATATCAAATGCAGTACTTTATCATAATTTATGGAAGAATAAAATGCTAGGTTACAATAGAAGAAAAACGTATATGGTTATCATTGTTGACCAACTCTTATCTGTTAAAATCACCTTGTTTCTTTTCTAGTTCATGTTTTAGGAATAGTATTGTATAGGAACATTGACCAGACACTCGTGAATTAGTTACACAGACTGTTTGTGAATGAATTGTGAAATAAGTGGATTAGACTGTCATGCTATTACAACAGGGTATAGAACACGTGTCCATTGTATACACATGCAACACCTATTGTGTAATGCATTGTGATTTATTCGGTAGTTTCAGGTCAATATTCGTATTCAATATAATACAGTGAATTTCTTCTATTAAGACCTCTCAATAAGGAGGCTGATCCGCTACTAAGACCATCCGTTTACAGTCCCAAACAGCTTATAATAATGCATATGGGCCCGGCTTTTAAGACCAAATTGCTATAAAGACCACTTTTGGATGTTCAAGAGGGTGGTCTTTATAAATGAATATCACAAATGTAATAACTTCAATCAATCAGAACTGAAGCTAAGGATTTAAAAACATATAGACCTCCATTTACAGCATACCAACGTTTCTACTTACGTTTTATTAAAAAGGGACATTTTTTCACAGACAATTACAGGTGTGGGTTTCAAAATGTTTATACAAATTATAGACATTTATGGACTTTTGATATGTGAACTATTGGAAATCCACAAAAAGAAGTGTACAGGAATGATAATGGTGTAACAGCTGTACATGTAGACTAGTATACAATCTGTATATTGATGAATCCACATAGAAATCTAAAGCTTGAAAGGACAAATCAATATAAGTATTCATTTACAACATATACATGTAGCTAGGAATTCTAATATACATCTTGCCTTTAAATATTACACTTTATCAACAGTTTCTTTCAGTACCCATACATAAAGCAGCTAGTTAGTTGACCTTACATCAAATGGATATGTGGATTATAGATCTCTAGAACATACATGAATGGATGACTTTTAAACTACCGGTAATCTAGATAGCTGATGGTTTCGATATTTTAATTGAATTGTAAATAAACTCTCTAAGCAATGACAATTTATAAACTAGCATTTTGTTAGTAATTAAACCAGCTAGGATACATTAACTTGATATTTCACAAAGAGTACATACATAGGTATTTCAATGTATTGTATATTTAAATTATGGAGTTCATGAACTTACCACTGAGACATTAATTCTATTTCAGTCATGTTATGTAATGAAAGGAATGGGATATTTATTTAGATTTAGTTAATACATGTATATCTAAATATGAATATTGGTTATAACCCATGGTGTTTTTCATTTAAATTAATAAATCATATTAATAACGTAAATTAACCTTTTTTACTGAATGTGAAGATCTTAATAGGTTTTACTGAAAAGTTAAATAAATACATTTATGGTATATTGTTATTTAGTATATTTAATTATAACCATCTTTCAGTGCAGTGTAATGTACATAGAAAATTGATTTGTAACTATTTGGCTGGCATGCACATTATAGACATACAAGTAATAGAAGAATCTGATGCATATATTCTAAATAAGAGGCAACATCTGTAGAAGTATTAAAATGTAATGTAGCTTAAGTGAAATAAGATAGATCTCCATTTATTGTTTTGAAGAGATGTGGGTTGTTATGCCTTGTTTAAAAGAAAACAAGCATGTTAAAAGTATCAATAATTAACTGCAGATTAAAGGGGGGGTAAAATATATGATGATTGGCGATTATCATATGTTCATACTGCCATCTGCTTACTTAATTAGAAGAGTCAATGTCATCTTAGTAAATTCATAATATAATATTGGTAATACACTCTTGCATCCTAAGTTAATATTTCTTCAAATGTTTTATGTTCCATAGGAAAAGACCATTTAAATGACATATAATAGTATTGTGCATAACTGACACAGTTGAGCACAAAAACCACAAGCTATAATAGTTTCACTTTGACCTTGAGATGGCCTTGACATTCAGATGGCCTTGACGGGTTAGTTGATACACATAATAAACTTGATTATTAACCAAAGAACATATGGCCTTTTGTGGAATCAGGGTCTTCCATTGTTGCGATTTTGTATTTTGCCCCTGCAGTTATACCTCTTTCCCAAATGAATCATGCAGTATACATAAGATGAGTAATGCAAAATATAGATATTGATCATATATACTTTATTGCAGCAGTATTTACCTTTAGTTATTTTATCTTTCTTGGTTAATTGGTCATACTTAATCTGGTGTAGATGTCCAACTGCAGTAGTTTTCTTCACAGCTGTTCAGGACAAAGACATGTATCAAATAGGTTTCACATTTTCTGAATCTGACTTACATGACTGTTGCATTATTAAATGATGTTGTGGACATTTCTTGTTTGTGTGCATGTATAAATAAGGAATTAGTAACTTTACATACCATATTCAATAGATTGTACAGAAGAATAGCATCATAAAGTAAAATAGATTGTTGGTCAATATTGAGTTTGGTTTAGGAAGTTTTCCAATAATCTTATAAGTCTGTACATTTTTCTTTGTCCTATTTAAAACTTTAATGTTTGACGTAGTTTCACAATAGTATATTATAGCCTTCACGTCTGGGATTTTAGGGTAGTTAGGATTCTACAGTGTTTTAAATGACCTAGTAAGGTTAGCTAACCGGGAAGAGAGCTAACTAGTGATAAATAACTGAAACTTCACCCCGTAATCATGTTGTAAAATTGAAAAATAACAATTGTTGCAAAACAATGCAAAAACTATGCAAAATGAACTTCAATTGAAGTTGCATGGTCCTCATCTTTTGGACTTAGTAGAGAGGTATCATTAACAAGAAGGAGATCCACATATTTGATGTTAGATACATCTATAAGAAGTTCATTCTTATTGTTTTTGCTTAACAGATGCCCAAGATTTTAGTTTTATTCGGTTAGCTAACTCTTTTTTTTCAGTGCAGATTGTAGAACACCCGTAGTAGGGAACTTGTTCAAATAGCAAAACAAAAATGTAGGAAGTTTTGTTCTCTCCCTCTTATCTATAAAGCCCATATTTAAAGATCAGTACATGTTTCAGCTGGATTGCGAGTCTGGGATCACTTATTTTTGTCAGGACATCTGTGTTAATAAACTACTCTAAATACTGTGTATAGTCATTTAAGTGTGCTAGCTTGGTTTTTACTTCCCATGCAGTCAGTCACTTGTTGAAGGGTTTATTACTAACAGGGAGTTTTTATACAAACATTTGTTTACTTGTTTTGTGTTTATATATATATAGTACAATGTATATATCGCTACATCACTCGTGACCGTTACATGCAAAGTGTACAAACACAGTTTTATATAGGAACAAGTAGGGTGGATTTTGTTTGAATATATCGTACCACATTATACTGCACTGTGTTTGACTTAACTTGAAATACATTTAAATGATTCAGTGCATTCAAGTTTTTGTTGCATACTCGTACGATCGATATGAACTAGATGTTTAAAGTTTACAAAATATTCTAATATGCTTTTATGTTTCGTTTAAATTTGGATTGGATATAACAAGTGGAGAAAATTGTTACACGTAAGTAGTAATGAATCCATGTATTGTTAAGCTCATATGTAACAAACTAATTGTAATCAATAAGCAGGGTTAAACAACTTCATAATGACCCTCTACATCTATGCAGTTCACATTTGCGGTCAATGATTTGAGAGCCTCGGTCAAGGAATGGTGGCTTTAAACCCAGGCTGTTCTTATAAGTTTAAAGTTGAACAGTAGACTATTAGCTGTAAGTTTAATGTTAACATTCAAAAGTGTGATGGTATGTTTCAAATTTAATTACCCTTTGTGTGAAAAGCAATTCCTACCTGGTATAAGCAACACATTAGCTCAAGATATGCAAATGGAACAATTAGGTGACAATATACGCTAATTGACACATACATTTTGTATTACTTAATTCACAATAATTGTTACTTGTGTTCTCATAAAACACAAAGCAAGACTGCCATTAGTTTTTCATAGTTTTAAATTCCTTATTAAGTTTCAAAACTAAAATTGTGTACCCGTTTCTTCCAGATAAATTTTGTAGTTGAATGATTCTAGTTTTCTATGGCCTGGCTTTGATTGAAGATTAAGTTTATTGCCTCACTGTACGGTGCTTTGAACAAAGAGAGGGTATTTAATGGACTGAAATAAGTGCAGATTTATAATGCAATTGCAAATGTCATATATATTATTTAAGGGCATTAAAACCGGTAGGTACAAATGTAAATGAGTGCATATTTGAATATTCTGACGTCATCTGGTTGGATCTAGAAGCTATGTATTTGAAGAGGTATTTACAAAGCTGTAAATATGTGAGTCATTTACTGTATATTTAATTAAATTCATGTACATGTATAAAACTATGGTAAATTTAATACTGCCAATTTGTTTAATTTCGTTGGCATACTTTTTGTGATTTTCTGATCAATTTGAGAATTTCAATTTAATAAACATATGTAAATTACTTATATTTGGTTGCATTTGAATTTGATGTTCAGTAACTGTTGACCCTCATAACCTACGAAACTAGTGCCTGTAAACAACAATTACTTTATAGTAATTTCCACTGCATTTCACAATATAAACAATTTAATACTATCATACAATAGGGGGAATCCCAGAAGGTAAAGATACCAGTGTATGTATTAACTATCTGCGCTAATCTATTGAATGTTTTAACAATGACCCAATAAATATTGAAAAGTTGTGAATAACAGATACAATGGTTGCCTTCTGTAGATGGAATAGCTGGGAGGTTATAGACATATACATATTTATTGAAAAGCTGAATGCGAGAAAGTCGTATCTGCTTCTTTCTTTTAAAATGATATTTAAGGTATCCATCTACAATTTTAACTGATCCTTATTTTATAAAATTGTGATATACATGTACAAATCTACTTGAAAATGTAATTTCTCGCCTTATACCTAACCTCTGTTATCAATCTCATGCATTCTCTTCATGATCTAATTGTTGTGGTCACTTATATTTATTGATTTCCTGTTTACCATCGACAATTTTAAGTACCCTAAGATATATACTGAATAGTGAAACTTGAGACAAAATTACAAAAGACAAGACAAATGCTTCTGGTTGACTGATCTTACCTTTAAAATTGGTCACATTAACTTCAATGGTATTGTAAAACCTTGCAATATGACTTTGAACTGTAATGAGTGTTTTTTTCTTGACAAGTGTTGTTTTTTTCTCCACAAAATAAATTAACTTTTTACTAGACATATTGAGGATGTGTTCCCAGTAGAGGAACCAACAACTAAATATTGATTTCTGAAATACCTCCAAAATTGTCTAAAAAAACTGCAAGAAATTATCAATTAACACAAACCCTTATTCTGCAAAACATGCTGGCTTTACGGTATCAATCAGACAAGGTTTATTGTTCTCTCAATGTCTCTTTTCTTCTCTATTTACAGATCTGCGATAATAATCTCTGACTTTACCAGTGTGTGTGAGAGCATGTGACCTGGTATATCATGTGGTCCAGAGAAATAGACGAGTTAGGCATGCTGTCCAACGAGACACAGAAAGCAAAGAGATGCAACAATGCATTCAAGTTGGTGTTGGTGGTGACTATGACTTTTATTCTGGTAAGTCACATATAGCACATCATATATATTAACTTGTCAAATAACATGTTCTCAAACTTTGTTTTGTAATTTAGTTTATAAATATACTAATATAATTTAAGTTGATTGTCAAACAGGCAATTCTGAATATGTAAATCATGCTTGAACCTGTTTCCTTGAACCAACCAGTACTAAGCAATGAGGTTAAGGTTTCTTGATCAAGAAAACAACGGAAGCTTTTGATGGGGGTTCAAACTAATGCATCCACTGATTACAAGTCAGAGGCACTTATCATTGCACTATGCCATCTCTTTAATTGTTATATAAAGCATTAGTATAAATCATGAAGAAAATAACGTAAACATTGCTTTACACAACCTGATTTAGTATTTGGAAGAAGCTAAAGTTTTAATAGCTAGAATATTACCTAAAATGCAATTTGTCATTTCATGTGTATATATAATGTTGTGTATATATGTTCTGTGTATATATGTTGTGTATATATAATATTGATATATTATATTATATAAGTTGTTCATTAATTGTTCAGTTCTATTATAATGTATCTCTTTATGAATGACCTTCTGATAAAAAATGATCATTATTATTATCTTTTTTTGGGTATTATTATTATTAGTATTGTTATTACATGACTTTTGTATTATAATTACATGTGCTACATTTTCTATAGGCTGGGGGTATAGCCATATTGTCAGTGGGTATCTGGACTCACGAGGTGGAGTATGGCAGTAAAGCAGTGAGTGGACTGATAGGTTACCCATTGTACCAGATAGACTCAGTGATCATGATCTCATGTGGATCCATCACTATACTCACAATGATACTGGGTATAGTCGGTGTGTGGATGCCACAGAAATGTCTGGTCGGATTCGTAAGTAGTTTCCCTTAGCACATTTCCATTTCAATAGGGGTGGCACCTCTTCATTTGATTTGTTGTTTCAAATAGCTTTTGTTAAATCTGCTCAGCGTGTTCAAGTTATTATTACATTTAGTTGATATTGCTTTATGTATGATCTAATAGTATAAGTATGCTTATGTGAAAAAATGTGCTGTAACGCAAAGGTTTACATTGAGAGATGGGAAGTGAAAAGCTTCTCAGTGCTATTAACTCGTATTCTGAAACAAGATTGTCTGTTAAATTTCGAAAATTCACTTCTGCAAATTTTGAACAAAGGACCAAATTGTGAGTTTACGATTTTGTCAAGTCAGTAGATATATGCACTTATTATTGTATTGGCATAATAGTAGTGAAAAGAGAAATTGCAGACATAAAATACAATTAATGGCACAAGTATTGACTACATGTGGTTTTGATTTGAATATGTAAAAAACACCCAGTATTCTTTGTAAAGGTTGTGTCTGCTCACTTGGTTGCAAATATTACCAAAAGAATAACAAATTACTTGGGTGTTGTGCAGAATATTTTGCTTTGTTTTTAATAAATTCTGTTGACATTTTAATAGTTGTAGCTCTTGAATCTTAGTTGTTTAAAGCCAAATGAAAGGAATCAATAAAAAATTACAAATGTTAGAAATAATAATATTTAACAGTTCTAACATTATGATACATTGTTTAGATATTGCATAATTTGTGATTTGCACATAACCAAGTATTGCAAATTCATTGTATTCTTTACCTTTTTAATAAAAAATGCCTAGATCTAGTTGTTTTCCATGAAAATTGAACCTTAAAAAACTGTCAACTTCTGGGGAAAAAATCAAAAAATCTGTATAATGAACTAATTTTATTCAACCTTTGGTGAACTGCTAGCCTGATCACTACATATTTCTGTATTTGCGCATGTGTAATGATTACTTACGACTATTCTTGTTTCTTCCAGCACCTCTCTATAATGACGTTTGTGGCATTTGGTCTCTTTGCTGCTGGAATTCTAGGCTATGTGTTTGTTGGAGAGGTAAGATTCTACTAGATTACTTCAAGCAAGTTCATGGCTTCTATTAAACCATATCACTTTCACCCCTAGACTTCTACAATTCACACAGTTGTCTTAAATCAGTAAATGACAATTCAAAAGACTCAAACTGAGCTATTGAAAATGTGAAATATGTATAAAGCTACACATTTACATCTGTCACAGAGTTCTGTTAAAGGGTTGTAAAAATATGATCGTAAAATCTTCCAAATGCCAGGTTAGGTTACAGGTTGTCATAACAGCTCATGTTGTCTATATTGCATAGCTATAACCACGTCACATATGATCAAGTCTATCTTGTAATCAATGAACCTAGAATGTGTTCATACTTGGGAAAGTAATGGTAACATTAAATTATCATCTAAATAATACTAATCTTGAGTGTTGGTTTGTTATCCTTTGTTTACAGTTAGAGGACACAGTGCGTGGTTCCCTGAAGGAGAGTGTGACCCACAAGTACGGGATACCAAGTAAACTGTCCATCACCAGACAGTGGGACAAAATCCAAAAAAGTGTAAGTCATCAATACCTTATGAAACTCTGCTACAAGTTAAACTATTGGTGACAAGCAAAAGTGGTATTGTTTCAGGTGTTCCTCTTGTAGTTGAGACAAAGCTCCGCAGAAAAAAAAAACAGTTAGGAAAATGTGCTTTTAATGACGTATCTTGTCTAATTATTATTTTTATTTTTATTTTTTTTAATTTTGTAGGAGGGGCAGGGGGAATGTTTAAGTATAATAGTAACGGTGGTCAAGATCAATAAGTAAAGTTTTAATGAATTGAAACTTGAATGGTTGGTAGTTGCAGTTGTCCACTTACAATTGAAGAAGCCACAACAGTAGTGTGACAGTAGTTTCCAATGAATACTCCCCGGATTTAAATTGTTCATTCCTTACAACAACACTGATACACATGATCTCTTACTTCAAATTATATACATGACATGTATCATCGTAATTTTCTAGTTTCAATGTTGTGGCGCATACGGTAATGAGAATTCAACCAACTCCTGGGCCCTGTATCAACAAGAGAGTTTCTGGTACAAAGATAAATACGCTAGTAAGTTTTATATATTTTAGTATTCCATCTTGTACAAAACAATGTAAGAGTTGTTAGATGCCTGTCCAATCCTTGTCATAAGGCTGGTAAGTAGTGCTTGTGTATAAGGGGCAGTCCACATATAATGCCTAAGCAACTCTTCAGAAACAATGGAAATCCAGTAAATATATACATTTTGTATTAAAATATTAAAATGAGTTTGAATATAAATTTTGAGAAACAATTTTCTATAACCATAGCAACACATTAAGGATTCATACATTTCCCATATATGTTGGTATTACAGATGGTAGCAAGGTACCTGAGAGTTGTTGTGAGCCTGGTTCAGACATGGACTTATGTACAGGCAGATCTAACAGTACCCTGGTCACTGAATGGCCTCCATACAAACTACCACCTATACTAGAGACTCCAACCAATTACACCCTATACACAGATGTAAGTATATTCAATTATTGTGAAAAACATCTTAAAACAATCACCATGGTTGAGTAAGAGTAGTTGTTGGTTAGAGAAGTTGTATTGTGTCGCTTTTTTTTCTCAATCTGCAGCCTTTTAACTTGTCTCTGTTAGGGTTTCGTTAGATCATATAACTCACCAACAGTCATGTATACTGTTAAACATGTAGTAATGTGAAAGCAAAGAAGACTATATAGCTCTGTTTTCAATATTTAACCAGTTTCGTATTTATTTTGTCTTCATCAAGGAATATATAAAAAATAACAAAAAAAGGTAACGCATACTTCCAGAATATCTCTCTTTGTTATTTGATGCTTGAGAATGCAAAATTATTCTTATGCAGTACATGTAGATAACTTAAAATACTGGTTATTAATCCTCATTGGTGTTGTTATTTTAATATTGATGGTAACAAGTATAATATATTCCTAAAGAGTAGACTGTAATTGATAGATTAAACTGTTAGACATTGTTTTGTTACATGTTATTAAGTTGTTAATCATATTTCTATTATTTCAGGGTTGTTATGATAAGTTGAAGGATTACCTAGAGCAGAACGGTATACTGATTGGAACATGTGCTGTCGTTATTGCAGTCTTTATGGTAAGTATGGCAAAGTAAATACATGGTGAAAAAATGAATTAAACAATATATAAATGTACATGCTAGCACTTTGTAATCTTGAATTTGAAATTGAAAAAAATGGATGCCACAATACAATGATTGAATCATTTACTCATTTTATTGTAAAGGCAAATTGATCTTATCTTATTTAGTTCCTCTTAGATGGAATATTTTCTTATATATTAAAAGCTATGGAATATTGTTTACCATCCACATGTTCATTAAATATATAACACAATCATAACTAAAGATAAAAGTACACTGTTTATCAATCATGAGGTTTGTCTGACCATATCTAGTAAGGAAGTTAAATTGTCAACAGGTCACGATTCCTTGAGTGTATATAAGACTAGATGAGCTTCTTATAGGCTTTATGTGTGCTGAAAATGGTGCGAGAATGTTTGAAATCTTGTTCTCACTGTTATCACCAGAAACTATTGAGACTTTATTCTTGATAATAAAACATTAAAATGGGCGTTTTATACTCCCATGTAATAAAATTAGTAATCTTAATGAAACTTGCTAGACATGATCACTATGAAGTGGAGATGTGCATGATATATTTTCCATTAGGCCTTGCCAAGGAGCAATGCCCCCTTTTCAAATGTCTTATAAATTCATAGAGATAATGTATGCCTTATTTCCTGTGACAAAGCAGGCATAGAGAGTATACTCATCACAAAAAGCTTTATTCAAACCAAAACTGAAGCCCTTTAATAATTTTTCCCCTTTTTTCAGATTGTTGAGATTGCGATGAGTATCTTGGTATACAGAGGCATGCACTAAGTTCCAGACATACACAGCGTTGTTATAGTCGCTAGGCATCTGTCAGGGAATTCATTTTGTGGTTCACTAAACAAAATCAAGACAATACTTTGTTATAATGTACACCTTCAGTAAAATGATTTTAAATTGTAACCAGAGTTCTAACAACGATGATGAACTATTGGAGTCACAATTTGAACAAAAAATCAGTAAATGTGTTTCCAAAGTGATTCACTTAAGTGCTAGCTGCAAGTTTGGGATAAACAATTTAATCCTTAGTTTTGTTTACTGCACTTTAGCACTTTTTTTGAAAGGCTCTAGATTTGTTAAAAAATACGCTATTCACAAGGATACCGACAGACATTGGTGACCTTCACATTGAGACAAGATACTGTGATGGAGTTATTCACTGCTGGACTAACTAGGAAAGGACTTGCACACAGACTGATGGACCTGATGTGCACTGACCTAGTTTCAGGGTATTATTTTGTTTGTGACATTATACTCATTTTACTCACCTGTTGGTGTTGATCTGTGATACGGAAATTAATCATTTATAGATTTTGTTATTTATGTTATATGTTTAATAAAAATATAATAATGATAAGATTAATTGAACAAGATGTACATTTTGCTTATAGTATACTGAAGGTGTTCTATGTAAATGTTTTTCGCATTTTTAATTTTGGTTTTGATGCATTCTGGGAGTGAGTCACGATCAAATTCAAGAAAGGAAGTGATGGTCTAGCAACAGCAGACGATCTGATTGGTTCATGAAAATTTGACAAAACTTGACACAAAAGTGCGAAATCTATTTATGTGTAGGAAACACCTTAAATAACTCATCATTGCTCATTATCTTTATCATCATATAATAATCATGTTGTTTTTTTAACTTTTACGGTCTCAGTTTTAGTCAGTCATTCACTTGTTTTGTGTGTGAGATAATATAACAAGTTTGTGTTCTTTTCAATTTGACTATACACTATATATGTGTGAATTATTCATTTATTAAGGTTTCGTTTGACCAGAATAGAAAAATATGCATGGAGCAGTTTTATTTAGAGATATACATTTGGAAAAAAGTTCTCTATAGGGTTTTTAAATGATATGTTAGGTGACATTGTGCAATCACTTAATTCAATATTTAAGTTACAATCAGTGTTGGAAAATCTTGTTTTGTTAATATGTCAAGGATTCATTGAAAGCTTCATATAGCACTGTGTGAAGTATAAGTACATTTGGACAACATAGCATCACACTCTCCCTATTTTCGAAAGTTTTAGTTTGAAATTGTGTTTTTCAAGAACAATACTATATTCACATAATATTAGATTTTCCTATAACACGTAGAAATGCTTCAGTACTTTGTCAATCAGAGTGCGCATGTCTACATAAAACAGTAAACATGGTACATGTAGATATCTTTGTTAAAAAAATGAACATACATACCTAAAAGGGAGAGCACTGATGTACAAAGTCGTCCCTACAACGAAAAGAGGAAATTGCAGATTTAGAGCAAGCAGAGAGTTATATTATACAATCTATCAATCAATATAATGGTCAGTGGACATATAGGGCAAGTAGTCTGGTACCCATATTACTAATTTAAACTGATAACATAGTGAAAGGGGAAGTAACTCCAGACTCATATAGAGTTGTAGGATGCACTAATTGATTGATCCTTTCTAAAATTAAATAAGTTTTAAAGTGATTGTTTGTGCAAAATTTTACATTTAATAACTTGGTAGACAAAACCTATTTTAAGATTTGCTATTGTTTTGATAGTTCTGTTTTTTTTTGCTATTTCCTTTTTAGTATTTATCATCTACCCATTTCTATATACACAGCTGCCTTTTGAAATCTCAGAACTGTAACTACATATGTCTTACTATGTTTTAAATATTGAAAGAACATGTTTAAGGTGTGTATTCTTAATGATCTTACCTTCTTTTGCTATTAGTTCGTCATCAAAGTTAGATTTTTATATTCCGTACACATTTTCTAAAAGTGAGTCAAATGTTTTTAAATGGAGATAAATAGATTGTGTATAAGACGTGTTTGCACAAAACATTGCTGACTAAACTGACTGAAATGATATTCTAAGAGATACTGAACATTTTGAGAAGTGTTATTAAAAGTAAGGCTAAGGAGTGTGTGCAGATAGTTAAAGTTCAACATATAGAGGAAGAGAGATGCAGGTGACATCTGTAATTGGTTTCTGCTGTTTTAAAGATGAAAAGTTTAAATTGAACTGTTTACATAATGATATGGTTGAATGTTTAAATGTTGTATTGTACTGGGTATCTGTTCATTTTTTTATGTACGTAGTAGTGTTCAAGACAGTATTTTCAATGTTTATCAACTAGTTTTGTGTAAAAGTGAAACCTGTATATGTTGCTTATTTTGGACCTTTTCAACTTGTTTACTTTTACAAACATGCTATTTTTTTATATATTCATTTAATATATGCAGTTTTTCAGTACCAGAGTTAAACAAATCTGCTGATCTTTTTTATTGTTTCTTTTTTTTCCGTTGTTTGTGAATACAGATTGAAGCTTCAGTTTGACAACTAGAGTCAAGAGTTTAAAACAATAAAAACAAGTATATATATTTTTTTATAGTCTGTAGACATACATGTACATAGTTTACTTGTTAATACTAGGCTTCATACATAATGCTTGTGTACTAAATTCACCCTAAACTGGAGATATGTATGAGAGTTAGAAATGGAAGGACGATTATTAACTGTGTTTATTTCAACTTGCTGTTACATGTATTATTGTATTTGTATTTAACCTTTTAACTACTGAACAAACGTTTTAGGCCATACATTACAGTATTTCTATAGATTATTGTTTTATCAAATTGAGTAACATTTGATTCTGAGTCCTCTTTTACATTATTGCATACATATATACTGCTGGTAGTTAGTTCTTGTCAATATCTTAAACTTTTTATAAACTTCGACAAAAAGTCCACTAGAACCCTGTCGTATATTCTGTGAACAGGTGACAATTAGACTACCTTACTTAGGATCTGGGCCAAATTTCATAGTAATTTAATCCGGTTTTAATTTAATCCAAAATATTTCCGGCAAAATACATTTTTAGTCAAGTTTATTAGTAATGTTAAAAGATGAATATATAGTTAACCTATGTATGAACTTAAACATCAGTTGTATTTGTTAGAACAACACAGCGACTCATTTGAAATTTGGTTAGCAATTATAGTGGATTTACACTGAGGATAAATTCTTGATTATGAAATTGGGCCCTGGTTTATAGAATGATATGGTTTGATGTATTGGACTTAACTCCTGCACGACAACACTAAATAACTCATATAGCCCCAAATAAGTTCTGTGATTATGGAAGCAGTTGATTATGGTGGGTTGTAAAAGATTGTAACAAGAAATTGAAAGTTGGATAAATGTATTTTTTAATTAACTTAATTCCCTTTTAGATCTTTTTTAGATGTTTATGTATATGTCCTTTTGACGTGTTGCTTAATAAGATGGTAGGTCGAGAAACTGGTTGCAGAAGTCGAGCTTTTCTCAACCTGGCTAAACATGTGCCTCTTGGCAGTACATGTATAGAAATACGGACACTTTCACAGAGGTGTTTTCATGACATGATCTTGAAATTAAGGTTTTTGCTTATTTTGAGGTTTTAAGAGACAGAAAATAACTAGTGGTAAATTGTTACCAGATAGAGATTATGAATATGTGCAGTCTATATATTATGCAATAAATTCTACTCTTTCGAAAGTTTCTGAAGGTTGTTGAACAAAGATTCTGTGAATGAAAATCTTGCAAATGGTGTTTTTTTATGTAAACAGGTATTGATAGTTGATTTAACATTGATAAATTACCAAGTTTTATTGATTGAACAAATCATTATGATCAACTTTTATTTTTTGGCTTCAATTGAGGGTTAAAGGACTTCATAATAAGGAGGTTATATTTTATAGCAATCTCTGATATATTTTATTGTATAGGATATTTGATAGGAAACTTGAAGACAAATGGTTATAGTCTTATTTATTAAACATTAATTACATTATGCATGAATTGAACAAAGCTTAATTTATTATTTGACAAGTGTATATGCATGTATGGTAAGAGGGATATACATGTATCTGTGTTGTATCACATTATTTTTGTTTCATTTTATTTGTTTTTGAAATAAATGTCAGTCTGATTTTTGTTATTTTGTTGTTTTTGTTTCCTTTTAACATTTATTCAATATAATGGTATGTAAAACTCAATTGATAGAGTCATGGGTGACCATTTATCTGTATAGCTCAGTTGGTAGAAATCAGTACTGACCAGCTGTCTATATATCTCAATTGAAAGAGACCAATAATGACCAGCTGTCTGTATATCTCTGTTAGTAGAGCCCAGTAATGACCAATTGTCTGTATATCTCTGTTAGTAGAGCCCAGTAATGACCAGCTTTCTGTATATCTCTGTTAGTAGAGTCCAGTAATGACCAGCTGTCTGTATATCTCAGTTAGTAGAGCCCAGTAATGACCAGCTTTCTGTATATCTCTGTTAGTAGAGTCCAGTAATGACCAGCTGTCTGTATA
>ENA-OREC01000453-OREC01000453.1-marine-metagenome-genome-assembly--contig:-NODE-453-length-15875-cov-14.298076_pt1 | contig 15875 bp, 6 predicted proteins | sample MGYA00248626_ERZ508543 | MGnify/ENA primary metagenome ERZ508543 (study PRJEB26211, sample SAMN05518279) | marine metagenome | isolation source: Puget Sound, Washington, USA | host: Bankia setacea...
TAGCAGGAGACATAGTTGTAATATAGTCCATTGTGCACACATTTCCTTTGGTGCTCTAGCAGGAGACATAGTTGTAATATAGTATGCTCTACAGTGTGTTGTCCCATATAACACACGAACATAACTGGACATTAACACAGTGGTGACATGTTTATAAATGTTTGTCTTGGCTGGTCTACGCTTATCCGATCTCTTGATTACCATGCCATTATATGCCCTTCTCCTCACAGCTGATGTTTCCTTGAGCTCCAAGTTTTGCCAGTGGGCTTGCTTTGTCGTTTCTAGGATCCCACCGTGAGCTGAAATCAGCTTGAGATACGTATGTCCGGTTTTGGCTAAGCTGTCTGACACCGGGTTCTAGAAAGTGTGGGTAGTTTGCAGACAAAAACTTACAGAGCATCAGTAGGACTACAACTTGAGGACTGTTTTGTAAAGCGACTTCATTACAGTAACGGTCAGTGCTAGCATTATAGCCACACCTTTTGCCTAGAAGTCAGCAGTTGACAATGCGCATGTTGGCATAGATTGCTATTTCTCTAAATTGAATGTAGAATCACGAGTTTAGCGACACATTTGTTTAGGATATTTCCAAATAAAATACAACAGGTTTATTTTTTATTTAACTGTTTATGTATGTGCAGCTCATGTTTCTCTTTAAATGGACAGTGCCTATATATTCATGGATTGTTATGGCCATTTGTCACCCTTCACATTAACACGACAAGTTGGTACAAAGAATCATTTAACATAGTTATAAGCTTTATATCATTTCTGTGGTGAAAGTATGCGTAAAATGTGTACAGGTATGGGTACATGGAACAGTTTGTTTTGCATCGACTTCATACATATTTACTCATTACAATCACTGGTGACTTGCACTACTTCTGTTGAGTAATATGACAAACACAGGAGAGGTTTGACGGCCTTCATACTTAGCTTCTGGTGTTTTATTTGTGTAGTATGCTCGTGTTTTTGTCTTGTTTTGTATTTTTTTCTGTGTTCTTGTACATGTAGTCAGTGGATTTCGCTAGTTAGAACCTGCAACAACACAACTAAGCCAGTGCTGTTGGTACTTCAAGCAATGTCTCTACATCGACAGGCTTCTACCTGCATCTTGTGTCTAACAATGTCCCTCTGGTCTAAACGTTTGATCTAGCTATCAAAAATTAAATTACAACAGATAGAAATAGATTTGGAAATTTTTATTTGGTCTCAATACAAAATACATTTAAGTTCAAAACAAGATATTATACTAAAGTTTGTGTGTATTGAATAGCGAACTTAATGAGTTAAAAACCATGCGCTATACGTGTAAATTAAAAACAATACAAAACGTTCTCTATATACATGTACATGATTAAAGAAATGTTGACTGAAAGTTTGAAACTACAAATAGTTAATTGGTCACATTCTTCTGGGTTATTTTACCTGAATCTAATCCAAAATATAATTCACAATGGAAGATGGTAATTACTGCTCTACTACAATCACTGAGCTGACTTCATTTCATTGACTATTCTCAACCTCCACTACCTAGATCAACAAATATGGACGAACTGTTTCTATAATCTTCATTATACAACATGTGTAACATACAAAAGTTATGATGAACAGACCTCAGCCATTACTGGTCACCTTAAACATATAAATTAAAACGCTGCCAATATAGCAACATTATTTTTGCATTAAATGCATGGACAAATTAATATAACTAGGTTTAAGAGCAACATGGACCTAGTAAATGAGCAACAATACTGATTGACAACCAGGCAATAACTGAGGCTTATCCACCAATATAAAGGTAACAATGATTCAAACGTACATACAAATCTGGACTATACACTACACTACTCCATGGTTTGCACGTTAAAAAGCAGCTGCTTAAAACTTAAAAGTGGGAGGAAAGTTAAAGAAAAGCTGCAGCTGCTCACACCAACATTAAGTCACCTTACCACTTTAACAAAGGTACCTATTGCACAATCTTTTCAATGCCATATCTACAATAACCATAGGATTTGAACACAGCAATCTATTTAGTCCCATGGAAAGCTTTAAGATGTGCATCAATAATGACATTCAGTACATTTACAAAAGATGAAATTTACTAGCTCAAAAGATTTATCTCGCGCAAAAACTATTTGATTTTTTTAATATGCGACAACTTGCAAGGTGTAACGTGACTATTGTTACACTTGTTTAATAAAACTGCACCATTTTCCTGTGTAAGACAGTTCTATTGGTCTCTGATTCTTAATGTTACATGAAAGTGAAATTTCAAAAATGAGGTATGATTGATCAAAATGACAATCAACAACAAAGGAATGTGTAACAATTGAAAGGGAAATAAACACTATTGCAACTAACTCTACGAGGGAAATGTTTGAAAGTTATAAGTGAAGATATGTTTTTCCCTTACATGTACCTAAATTTTGTTTTTTTATTAATTTCTCTTGAGTTTATTAGGTCAATGTTGTTATTTTTAATTTAAGTTTCATTTACTCAACCTGTCAGAATTAAACATTTATATAAAACACTGATTTGACTTTTCTCACAATTTGCATAGGTTTTGTTCACAAGATTGGATGATTTTTTCAGAAAAAGACAGATCTAAAAATTCAATGTTGTTTAGTTTGTTTCTCTTCTGTTACAACTTTCTGAATATCAGTCCAATAGTTGTTAATGCAGGTAAGATCATTCCAATCATTGGTAGGCTGAGTGTGCCGGCTCCGTTACATCCTGGCTGGTTATCACAGTGACAGTAACGCATCTTTACTCTGTAGGTACCGGTTCTTTCCTTGCACTGACGACCCTCATCATCTCCTACTTCACCAGATGGTGCACACTGTCGGATGTATCTCACATTCCATTCATCATTGTAGTAAACTGAAATGGAAGAGATGATATATTGTAGACTAATGTCACTTGCATGCTCACCAACAAAACCATGCAAAATGGTACTGAAGAAACAACATAAGGTTAAACTCTAGCTATTCAAAGCTTCATTTAATAAACAGTGAAATAAACTTTGGACTTCCTTCAATAACAAGTTAACAACTATGCAAGCTTAAAGGATTCATCTAACTAGAGTCGTAGCTAATCAATATATTGAACCCTTGAACATTGTATCAACATTCAATATTCTTGTTTAGGATTACAATTGTATACACCTTGTTTCAGGGACTATGTGTCAAACAAAGAACAAAGATTGGACTAGAGGCAAAGACACAGGAGAACAATAAAAGCTTACTCTTATCAATCAGAGACGAGTTAAAATCTTGAGAAAAAAAATAGATGATGATGTAATGTCTACAAACAACTACATATATTAACAGACTCGTAACTAAAATACGTATTACACCTTAGAGTAATCTCCACAGGTTTACAATTAACGTATTAAGTCAAAACCAGCACTGAAACACCTTGTTATTTTTTCATGTCTTTGCTCTTTAAATATATGTACTATGTATGTCGACAGGATGGTAGTATTACGTTACACTTAAACCTCTCACAAAAAAGTATTTACTTCGCTGAATATTCTAGGTGTACTCATCCTTAACATAAAACTGGCCCACTTTCCTAATTTAGGTACAGCTTTACAGACCCGTGTATCTTTACCATATTTAAACACTAGTGTAGAGGCTGTTAACCCATAAATGTAACACTTGACTATAAATCATGAAAGTCAAACAGTCAAACTACAGACTGCGTTTGTCATTGAACATCCCCTTGGTGGTTAAATCAGTGGGGATGATGAATTATTTAGTTAATAAAACATAAACACTTTAAAAGGAGAAACTTCCAAGCTTTCTTAATTGATTTTCTACGATTAATTCTCAATGAAGCACAATACAGACAACAACAAGACAATTGATCATGTAAAGAAGACATGTTACTTTTTCAATTCAGTGATATTTCACCTTAAAAGCACAACAGGGTTAAGCAAGGACAGTCAATGTCCCCTGCTAAATGATGCGTAAAGCAGTTCTTATCCATATTGATTTGTTTTAGTCTTTTTAGTAAACATTTCATCAACATATTATTAATGGCATTTTTTTTCAGCTAGCCAACCAGCCAACTTACCCTCTTGGACAACTTTTCTGCACATTTTAACTGAATCACCGCAGTTGACCAAGTTGTATGTCTTGTTGTCGAACCAATCACCACATGTATTCTGGAAGTAGGAGTTGCATTCGTAGCATTTGATGGCCATACCTGAAAAAGAACATACATTGATAAGTTTACAAATAGACTCTACAAATATTAAACAATTGCTTGTAATAAAACACACAATAGAAACACTTGAGATTAACAATAGACACAGGGACCTTTTTTCTAAAGACACTTTGCTATAACTTTAATTCAAGTTAATAAGATGTTGATATATTTCAAACAGACCATATAAATCAAACACCTAAATTATGTTACAAAACTCTTTGCAAAGAGTTAGAAGACATAATTAAAAGATTGCTTCACCTTTATGATGCCTATTATTGTACTCAATTCACTGTGTCCCATCATTAGAAGGCTTTTATTGTCAGGAGATTAACATGTTTATTCTTAAAAAAGTTGCTGACTTAGCTTTAAATTACATGTATTTAGCCACTTCCATAAATCTACATACTTGTGTTTCAACATTTCGCAATTTCATTCACATTACCCTGCCTCATGTACATGCAGTCAATAACATTAAGTACACTTTTGGCCACACAGTTTTAAATATATGGTGAATGGTTATTTTGGGTTACATCTTTTATCTGATTTCCTGTGTCATATTCTATATGCTAAGCGTAATATGTGATAGTGTACTAAAGCTCCTTCACACCTGAGTGATTGTCCTACAGAAACCAGTCTACCAATGCCCTAGGGCTTTACATTAGACAGCTTGAAAGACAGATATTGTAGACAATCAGGTCAGCTAGACTGGTGACAATTTAACTTGTCATACACAAAGCAAAGTGTAGATTTATCATCATAATGTGCAACTGTGTTGATAAGCTTGAAGTAAATGGTGTAAGCAGTTTGGCCAATACAATGATGTAATGTTATAGAAGAGCTTTTTTATAGACTGGCAATGTCTATGATAAACAACCTAACCGTTCTAAACAACTTCATATAACAGCCAATAATGTTTATGATACAACTCTAAATACATCTTATGCATTTCTCTTTCAGACCTTAAGACTGTGTTTATATACTTAAAATAGAAACTGTTGGCTGAAAGTTTTATGAGCAGAAAATGTGTCCTACAACCATACAATAAAGATAAATGCACCAGTTAACCCAAGTGTGCTTTTATGTAAACCAGATCTACATGTTAATTAATTATAGTGAGAAGTTAAACTGAACATGCTAACCCATGTGTTGTTTAATTTAAGTCTTGTCCGTAAATAAGAAATATGATTGTTGTGTGATAATTGACTGAATATCTATATTTTAGCACATGTGACATTGGAGTGATCTTTTTAAGGGCATACCCAAGGAATGTCAACTGGTACAAAAGCCAAGGTTAACCTGATTTAATTTGATTTATACATTGTTTAGCACCACTTTTAATGATTTGAAAACTTGTGACAAAAATCTTTTTCCTGCCATAAAATTCTATATCAATTCTAACTACCATAGCATTCTGTACACATTGTGATTGGTATGTAATGCTCAATAACAAACAAAATTAAACTTAATTTATCAACTAGAATTGCTTGGTTCTTTGGAGGATTTGACAGTTTGAGAATATTTTTGGGGGGAGTATTTCAATCCAGTAACAATAAGAAACTGTACCATTTTACTGGAAATTGATTAACTTCACCAACAGCCTCCAAATAATCTGATTTGTAGTATATTAAAAAAGAAACCCACAGCATAGTGGGTCAATACTCATTTTGGTAACTTGGTTAATAACAAAAAGCACAAATAACTATTGCGACTTGCATGATTTTCTTGCATTTGTGTTATCATTGTTTTTGAGATTTCGCAATACCCTATTAATACTGCTAAAGTCCAAGATATTTTGTAATTACAAAGGAAATGGGACATGTATATATACATTTCAAAATAAACTTTAAGAAGATACTCTTTATTGTCTATTCAAAATGTTGAAGCTTAGTAAAATGGCCTTATAGTTATAATCATGATGTCCCGTAACATTTTGAAGGGTACTGCACTGTGTTGCATATATTATAACAAGATCAACAAAACATTTACTTTTTTATGTGCTAACAAACAAATCTAGTATGTTGAAACCTTAGGACATTCTTGTCACACATTACTGTTATCATCTAGTACTCAGCACCCAATGCTAAGTACTGCAAGTTTACTCAGCTCTTCATTGAATTTGGAGCTACCAGTGACATGGCTAACAAGATTAATGATTTTTCATTGATACATACAAGACATATTTGTGTACAGAAGCATGATATCATACTAGAGTAGTGTTCTAACAATAGCAACCATCTGAACCGATATTTATAAGTCATTTCAATGATAATATAAGTCTCCAAACAACAACTTACTCTACACAACTAGCATGTGGCCAGTCTATTCAAACAAGTTAGTTAACATGGACATTTATTACGATCGTTAATATAAGGCTGCACACAGAAAACCCGGTATATACAAGTTTGTTTTGTTCCACGCTTTTATAATGTATATGTGATGTTTTAATTCTGAAAAACACACGAACAGTCTCAAATGACGCTAACCGGTATCTTGCAGGTAAAAGGCACCCATGAGCGTCGCGGATTCAACGAAATTCACAAATAGTTAAAGCCGAAAATATGAGAAAACTAGAGTAAGCAATTAAACAAATAGTTACCTGTGTCTATGACGAAGAAAAGAGCTACAACTCCAACGATGGCACCAACGAGCAGCTTCATTTTCACGAGTTTGATGTTAACTGGCAATGGAGGTCACTGATTACTGTAGTAGAGGACGTACACTACCGCGCATGCGCATATTATAGTAAACTACTGACGTCACATAAAGAGGCTACCGACAGGAACAGAACAGAACATGATATTTATTTCAACTTAAGTAGGGTATTTCATCAACAGACCTCAGCGGACTGTCGATCTTTTGGGTGAATATTGTAACTAAAAAGTTAAGCAAAACTTAAATGAGTATCCTCATTTTACTGGAAAGCTAATGAAATACAATACCAATCTGTATATTAACAATAATAGGGCGTTGAGGTTTTATCAATACCACGGACCTAAATAGACCCGTGTCAATACCGCACATATTTGTATACATTTGATCTACTGGACAGCCAGTAGTATGAAGCTAAACTATTTCGTTATTTACTCAATTAACTCGTGAAACACTGGGTGTTAACGTTTCACTGCTTTACACGACGATTCGTCTCACTATCTGTCTAAAAACAGTTGGCTTCGCCTCGGACAATTTTGTAGTTCGTTCACACTATTTAAAGCGGCTTCTAACTGTTGTAAGAGGACACTTTCGAAGAAAAACTCGTACGGTATCTATTACATATAATTATATTTATTTCGGTAACACTTAATAGAATAGCTTACTAATACTAGTCTGGTAATTTACAAATGATTTTAAATGAACATTTTTAATTAGGTATGATTATGCATTGCCATTCTCTTTAGAACTCAAGAATGGATACGCGCGTATCTGTTTGGAGCTAGGCTTCAGGAATTTGGCGATTTGGAAATTCACCAGCAGGAAACACACACCCATGAACTGAAATTATTACAAGATATCCAGGTTTTAAAAGGCAAATATTTAACTTGGGATGTAGAACTTATATATAGATGCGTTTTGATTGTAGTAAGTATACACTGAAAACAGTTTTTCTCGCAGTTGTTCCACACGTTTGCTGGTCATCGAGATTCTTGAAAGGAAGTATCAACATTACCTCTACAAGTGCAAGAAATAAAAGCTCGAACTATTTGTCTCTGTACATTTGTAGGGGCAGGGGTCGATGTGTGATAATCGTGTTCGTGATATTAAATGTAGACATATACATACTTATATACCTAGCAGCTGTTGGCTAGAGGCTACCGCATGTAGATACCCCGGCCTATCAAATGTCTGTTTTCTAATTTACAACAAGAAATAAATAGAAACAAATGTGTTTGTAAATCATAGAAACCCTGAGTTAACTGATTCAATATAGGCCTCATATAAGTTCATGGGTCTAGCACAATGTTGGCGTAGAACAGCATTTTCAAAGGATACTTTCGGGACAACTCCACTAGGAAAACTTCATACTATACTTATATAACATATTTTTATTGTTAACGTTTGTTCAAGTTAACCCAGTTTTAAACCCATGTGTATGAGTGTTATCACGGACCTATGGTTTATAGGTCCGTGGTGTTATTAAAACTCCGTTATAGGGAAGATTTTATATATTTATATATACACGAGACTAATATGTAAAGTGTACAAGGGGTGCTAATCTGGCCAATGACTATATATTCAAGATTGCTTTTGGTTCAAAACAAGGTTACATCAAGCAATAACCCTGGACATGTATCGAACATATTGTTGGTGTTTTTCATACACGATAATGCTCATCGTCGGATAGCACCGATAGCCGAATGCGCTATATCTCGTACGTACGATGTCGACGATGTGATTAACTATACAACAACTCTAGAGTGGGCTTTAAAAGTGACCACCACACGGCATATTGGCGTGGTTTTCCAAGTCACGTCAGACTGGTTGTTCATGGTCTACTTTCTAAAACCTAACCCTTTCTGATACTTGATATTAAAGTGTATAGACTGGACACTTGTTTCTTAAATGTAATACATATACAGCTATAGGCCAACGGTATTGACTCCTTTATATGCGTCCGAATGGTTCATGATAACCAGAAAGGCCACCAAGACGTCGTTTGTGACGAAAAACATAATTGACCAAATCAAAAGTCCGTTAATCCTACGTAGATCTTCAATGAACATTAAGGAAGAAAGGGACGTAACCACCGAATCCTGCTGTAAATAAAGTATGTACATACAAAATAATAGCGTCCCTTGGTTGTATTACCATTTCTTAATCAGCTCTGAGGTACACATACTACTACTATATCTTACTTACAACAGATCTTATTTAATCTAGGAACATTTGTGCATGCAATATTAAACAGAATAATTATCCCTGTATGTGGCATGTGTGTTTGTCAATATCATTTTAAGGTAGTGGTCCAAATAGGTATAGGAATGTTTCAAATGAATACAAAAACAACAACACAATAAACACTGTACTGAAGCAACAACTTTAATCTTACTAATGGAAGACGAAACAATTAAACATAGAAAACTATTGCAAAACAAAAGCTAATCAAACATATATATGGATATACATTGTACATGCCTTTTGAATGATCACAGAGTAAATGCAGAATGAATATGGAATAAAACTCTTCACTGTCGATACAAATTACTGTTAAAATCTACCAAAATTAAAAGCTTTCACATTTTTAAGCACTTTTTCTGATTAATCTTGTACACAGTAAATGGCTGGCAATATTTTGATTCAAATAAATTCCTTCAGATACTGAACAAAAAGGCCAATTACCTAAAACACATACAACAGCTTACACACAAAACAGCATTTCTATTTGTCTCATTTCTTTATCATACTTTTCTGTTTTATACTGGTTTGATTTTCGACAAGTATGCCTATTAAACTCTTACTACGTATAAACTGCACAGCTGGGTTTAAGGTTCAGTTAGGTCTAACATTTATTCACGTCTATAACAAAAGTTTAATGGAACTTTTTGTATCAATCTCTACACATATCTGCAGACGGCTTTGTCTCACTACAATAATTACGAGAATATCGGAAAGTCCAAATCAAGGGTACAGTCAGCCATTTTATAGAATGGAAACAGATAAAGTAACAATACCATCATTTAGGAACAATAATTATTGTAGAAAAGTAAACAAAAATAACAATAAATTATATGTACAATTTTTCCATGTAACAACAAATTAAACAAAACAATCAAGCAACAGGTATTTACATTGTTTTGTCACTTATACAATAACAACAACTATAACCCATGGAGTGTATAGTAGTCACTTTGGAATGTTTGGAACTCGTAGACATTTGTTTCTAGTTACAACAACTACAATGATCACGTCTATGAAATGGATTGATGGCATTCTAGATATGAAATCTTGGTCATTAATACATAAACATCTTTATTAGTACGAATAACAAAGTCATTGATTTACAGAACAGCATTGAATTTCATATAATCACCATGGATACTGTTATTTATAATGATATGGTAATGGATGTTGCTTTCACACCTCATTTAAACATTATCACTGTTAGGTCTTAAAGGGACATAACTCATTAACAAATTATGGCTGCACTTTAATACTTCATTCATCACATATTTGATCTACTATTACTATGTCTGATTGCCAGGTCTTCAAATTAAAGCAATCAATAATTTTCATTCACAAATAGCTTTTCCAGTGAATAATCTTGAAAATCTTGTGATTCTAGATGATTATGCTAGTACATTGTGTAATATGAAGAATTATCTTATACAACAAATAAAACACTTAAAGATAAATATCAATAAACTAGCAAACAGTCTCTGACAAATAGGGTGATTCAAATGGTTCATCTTGAAAGTCATATGTGTATTATATTAGTGTAACAACAACAACAAAATAAAGACTGACCGCAATGTGACTACGGAAAACACATATCAACAGAGACATCAAGAAATAGCTCAATTTGGGTCCATATAGAAAAGAAGCACATCACTGTAATAAAATCTAATAGCACCGTGAGATTAGTGAACTGAGAGAAACCCGTAAACCAGACGGATATGTGTGTGAAGAAATTTGAAAACAAAACGACAAAGAAATTTCATTCACTTTACATGTACATAGAACAATTTGGAATCAAAACGACGAAGAAATTTCATTCACTTTACGTGTACATAGAACAATTTGGAATCAAAACGACGAAGAAATTTCATTCACTTTACGTGTACATAGAACAATTTGAAAACAAAACGACAAAGAAATTTCATTCACTTTACATGTACATAGAACAATTTGGAATCAAAACAGATAAAACACACACAACACACACACATTGTTTCATTTCATATAAAGCCTTGTCTTTAAAATGATCTTCAACCAAAACTGTGTACAAACAGCTGTACAACAGAAAACAACAATTCACTCAATAAATTCAAAATGCGATTGCTTTTAACAAATGAAGTTTCCTCAACATTTATATTGCGGTTTCAGCATTTTATAGTACAGTACAGTATTTGCCAAACCAATCAATGATGCAGGCCTAATAAAAAGTGTAAAAATAATTGTACCTCAAAAATATAACAACATAATACATTGTACAACAACATCAAAATACTGCAAAGTATATCTTGTAAGATTTAATTTCATGTGTTGTAAAAAATAAGCAATCTTTAACATAATTAATTTGTTTGTGTATTCAATCTTGGACTTATCATTTACCACTCAGGAGTACATACAGTAAAGTTCCAGTATATCCACTCAATAGTATGACATGTTCACTAATTAGACCACCAGTTCTTGTTTCCAGACAGCTATTTTCATTAAATTAAGTATTTTTTTGCTTGTAAGATCAGTTTTTGTCGGTTCTCAGGAGTCTTTTTTGGGGAACTTCAATATACATGTATTACATTTTTTGTAGAGTACTGAAAACATGGATATTTTAAATCTTTCCATTGGTTTTACTTCATCAAATACAAGCATACGTACTTTGTTTCATGTGAAAGGAGATTTAACAAAGATCTAAGACCGTTTGGAGAATAAAAACAACATCATTGTGAAGAGTAAAAAGTTACATCATCAACACATCAACATGATTCAAACAATGTAACCTTGATTTAAAGACACAAAGTAAATAAAATGGTGATTTATCAGACCGGTTCTGTCTGAAATTGTTCCTAGATTATCTGAATCTGAAAGACAAGTTACCAATGATCTCTGTAGAACTGAAACATTGTCAAACATCAAAATAAAACAGTTAAATAGTGTATGGCATTTTGTCTCAATACCAGAACATTGGCAAATGAAAGACTGATTTATTCTCTATGAATTTACTCAAAGAGTTTCAAACTTATTGCGTCCTTCTAAAATCCAAGCATCCTTCTTAATAGTCTTCTAAAACACGCACCATTTATTCTATTATTTATACCATACGTATTCTCTCATTTCTTTTACTACAAGTTAATCAATCTTCATTTTTACTTTACTTAATTACACCTTTTCATATCCCATTCTTTGTAACTTGTATTACTTCCTTTAGCTCTATTTCTCTCTTTACTTCAACTTCTGTTTTTCAATTCTTCTCCTTCCTGTCTTCTTAGTATCATTTTCTTCTTACTTCACTTTTTTCTTAACGTCCTTTTGCCCTTTTTCCTTGTGTCCTTTAGATAAACCTGCAAAACATGAATGAATGGTTAAACTGTTGTTTTTGATGGGTTACTATGAAAGGGTTCTATTTGCCTCTATATTCAATAGCAGTTAGAAGCTTGTGATCCCTCAAATTTGTTCATGTAAATTAAGTAGAATATCTCTTTTTCATCTGAAATTGTCAACTAAAATATGTAGGTTATATAAAAATGAGCTTACAATAAGTATAAAATCAATACAAATACGAAACAATACAAATACGAAACAATATAAATACGAAACAATACAAATACGAAACAATACAAACTACAAAGCATTAAAGTAACCTGCAAACCTTATAAGACATCAAATCTGAGTACATATATAATATAAAAGTCTTAATCTTTTGATACAGCGTTCAAGCCCTATTGATTTGTCTGTTTTATTTCTATATACAAGTTGTTTGAGAAAATCATTCTATACCAATCATTAAATGGATGAGAAAAGTATATCTAAAAAACACAGCGTGCCGTAGTTGGTCAAAGTGTACATGTAAATATCGGGAATAATATTTTCCTAAAAACATTCATATTTTTATATACTTAAACACAAAACAACTTATTAGCTAAACTTGTTGACAAAAGTCTCCATGCATGAACTATGTAACATGCCAACAGTTGCTAGGGTGGAAAAGGTTAGTACAAACATGTACTGTAATGTAAAACTTTTCAATATAAGATGTCATGCACATGCAAAAGGGGTACTCATTTAATCTAAAAGAACTAGGAAACTCAAACATCATATTGAAACAAAGAGAAAGGTACCGCTACTTGATACAATCTAGATGGTTTATAATGAGCTACAGTTCTGCTAATTGTCAATTTAACAGCAAACTTCATACATGGTTCATATAAGCCTTTATAAGAGAGAATTTAACTTAATAAAATAGCAAATCATATACAGAAGGTTGAGTAATTTGAAACAGTAAAGAGGTCATTGATGAATATTAAAATCAATCCAAATACCATAAAAATTGCAATGATATGTTGTATTGAATCAAATGAGAGTTATAGTTTTAAGTATTTAAACATTATACAAAAGAAGTTTTTCTACTTGATTCGTAAAAAAGCATGCAGATTTAGGTGTAGAAGGGGAAAATGCATTGTGTAAACTGGATGCTATGTGAGGAATCAATAAAACAAGGGGGTTCCAGCAAGATTATCTATCATAACTGCATGCCTTCTAATTTCATATATAGTTACGACAGATTTGCAGCAATCCCCCTTGAAAGGTTGATTACAGTGTAAGGGGGGCTACTACCAGAGGCTTGTTACAATCAAGGGGACATAACTTACACCCTCACCTATCTTAATACGTGACTTTTTCTTGCTCTTTGGTTCAGGTTCAGGGATTGCATGGAAGGCTTTATAGGGACAAAATAGCAAGTTGTCACATTGTATACAGGAATTTTAATATGTGTTATTGGGCTAATTATCAGTCATGTTTCAGTTTTATTTCCACCATAAACAGAAAGCATGTTGTTTAAAGCACTTGATTATACATGTATAATTAGTTTATCACTAAAACTACAAACTACAAACAACACTAATACTCAAGAACATTTAGTGTTAATTAGGTTGATTTGAGCTTTACTGATCACAACAACTTTCTTCCTATTAATCTATGTAAATGGAACTTTGCAAAGTTGAAAATATGAAGTGTGTATAAGAAAAGCAAATCCACCAATTACGACTCCTCATTGTGTGGTATAAATTGTTTACAAGTCAAGGTCATATGAAGTTTAAGAATAAAGAACTAAGAAATAATGTGTGTGAATAACTGAATGTTTACAAAATCACTCAAAATATACACAGTAAAAACTATGATGCAGACAGTAACTAAACGGTTAAAGCAGTAACAACTCAATCTGATGTACTGATAAAAACGTCTTCAAAAACATTCACAAACTTTCCCAAATGGCTTATACACTGACCAATAAAGTTAAACAGTTCCCAGCTACCCATTGTAATTAAAGTTAATAGTTTTGCAATGCAATAATGTACCTTTTTGTTGGAGAATGGCTTCAATATGACTGTCCTCGTCCAAGTATCTGAAAAAGAGAAATTACAGTATTTTAATATCTTCAAGAAACAAGGGGAACAACTGTTGTATCTATTTGTCTCACTTGCTGCAGTTTTGGGCTGTTCACTATAACCCTATTATATACCTTATGATCAGACTTTGTGAGAGAACTTGGCTGAGATTATGTGTTATCATATACAACATGAGAAAGTTTGGTGAAGAGTGTTACAAAATTGTAGTTACTAAAGAATTAATGAACCAAAAGTGGACAACAGACAAAGCACCTGCCAATATCCAACATTCCTAAAAATCCACCTTTTGCTCTTTGCTTAGTACTGGTTGTCTTAAGAAACATAATCAAAATAAACTAAACAAGAGGGAAATGCGGATCCCGCATTAAAGCCGTTTTTTATATTTTTCTTCTAATTTTGCAACACCAAACACCTTGGGACCAGCTGAAATGATCAGTCTATTGAGCTTTTCCGTTGAGTGAGGTTTTTATTATTGTTGAATATGTCATGACAGACCCCCAAAAAAGTTTCTGTTCCTAAGGATTTCGGTCTGCTGGGTGTTTGGTTTACCGAGTTTATACTATATTAACCGTTTAGCTGGGCTTTGAAGGAAAAGTGGACCTATTGTGAAACCCTGATTGTCTATGTCTGCATCAGTGGATTGTCGTTCAAAAATGTTCATGTTGAAAAAGTAAATGGCAAGGTCTTTGTAAATAAAAAAGTGACTCCATGCCATGGTCATTTGAAGGTCACAATGTGGCATATCAGTGTAAAAGGCTTGACCTAAGCAACATTGTGTGTGAGTATGAAGTAAATCTGTCAACTAATGAAAAGGTTGTAAATGAAAAACAAAATTTTACCACAAATTGTTAAAGAACAATGTTGAATATCAAGGTCATCTGAAGGTCAAGGTCATAATGCTACATGTTGGGGAAAGAATTTTTTCTTCGAAAAATCTGTCTAATAAAACAAATATAACCAAAGAGATTGAGACAAAAAAAACTTGTTTTCTCCTGTACCTGAGCCTGTCTTCATCTATACTGTCCACTATCTTGTTCCTCTGACTGACCAATTCCAGTTTTCTTTCTATCAGTTCATCCTCCTCTATGCGCTCTTCAAAACTCTTCTCTAGCTCTGTCAAAGAAACAGTGTTGTGTAAAACTTCTTCAAAAAAGGGTTCACACATTTAAGTCTTTCTTTGTACATTGAAGTTCAGCTAATAAGAGCATACTCTCTCACGACAAAAAGTGGTCTTAACAGAGAATCAGTCTTAACAGATACACTGAAATTGGCTATATTTGGACCGAAACTTGTGGTCTTACTAGCAGAACAGGCTTATTATAATTGAGTGGTCTTACTAGCAGAACAGGCTTATTATAATTGAGTGGTCTTACTAGC
>ENA-OREC01000454-OREC01000454.1-marine-metagenome-genome-assembly--contig:-NODE-454-length-15871-cov-14.321388_pt1 | contig 15871 bp, 13 predicted proteins | sample MGYA00248626_ERZ508543 | MGnify/ENA primary metagenome ERZ508543 (study PRJEB26211, sample SAMN05518279) | marine metagenome | isolation source: Puget Sound, Washington, USA | host: Bankia setacea...
AATTGGAATGTGTTAACTCTTCTATTGGAATATGTTAACTTTACGTTTGATACATTTTATTTTGTTTAGATGATTGTCCAGCTGGTACTTACTTGAACAATGCCATATGTGAGGCGTGTCCTATTGGATTCTTCCAACCCGATATCGGCCAATCAGATTGTATACAATGTCCGTTAGACACACCCATCACTGATTTTACGAGATCAACTTCATTATCTGATTGTAAACGTAAGTGCTGTTTAAACGTATCGTATTATTTTAATTGTTCAATTTAGTTGCAAGAGAAAATTCAATGGGCAGAAATTGTAGATGAAACATGAACACATACTGATCAGATATGAAATAATATTATATAGTGTGTGACTGACAAGATGTAAATATTCACACTTTATTACATGTAACGTTTCCAAGTCTAGTATGCCTCAACAAATTACAGAATTTACTTTATTAATGTCATCATTATCATATGAAAACAAATTGGTTTCCTGCAAACAAATAAATGCTTCATTAGCACAAACTGTTGCATTCTACTCACAGTTGGTCTGTTCTTAACTAGTTATGCTTCATTTCACTTGATTTAACAGCAGTGGTAATCTAGCTTTAAACTGCACGTTTTATTCTGGCTTTAATTAGGAAACATAAGGGAGCAAGTAGACAAGGTACACACAAGTCTCATTACTTTCCAGTTTAGGTGTACTAATTGTGTTTGTTCTTGTTTCAAAGTTCATACATAGACTCATATTATGTTATTGCTTTTTTGGCTACATTTTCAGGAGGTACTTGTCCAGTACAGATGGACCTTGTGTTTGTTGTTGATTGTTCAGCAAGTATAGGGAACTACTTTGTCATCCTGCAGGCCTTCTTGATTAACCAACTAGCACAGTAAGAACAATGTTCACTTTAGATGATGTACACTATCACATTTGTTTATACATGTATATATCACTAATTTATTATTTTTCTCACAGATGGGTCACTAGATCTTTTGAACTTTTATAGTAGATGTAAAAAGTCATACGCTCTTGTCATGAATAGGAAAGCCAGTATCCTTAATATTTAATACATATCATTTAATTGACTTGTGGTTGTCTGTGAGAAAATGCTTAAATTTGAGGGTCTATAGTTGCATCCATGCCAGTAAAACACATGTCTATATTGGGTATATAATAGAGCCAACATTAACCTCCTGGTAAACACTATAAATGTGAATCAAATCTTAATACTTACATGTTGCCTGTTTAATCTGGTGTGACACTGCACATTAGTTATGTGTTGGATATAGCATCTTTTCTAGAATATACATACATGTTGTGCTTGCCTTCTAGTTTATACCTGATGTATGGTGATTCACAACTCATAAAACTTGTTATATGTGTTTCATGTGATGGTACATTTCAGACTCATTTGATATTACCTGTGTTCTTGTGTGTGTGTTTAGGTTTGACATTGGTTTGGATCGTACTCGTATCTCTGTTGTACGTATTGGAGAGGAGACCACTGCAGCAGACGCAACTTCGCTGTCAGACTCTGCAGATGCAAATGATGTCACTGCTGCTATTTTTAGGTTACAGGTAATGTCGAATGGCGGTAATTTGTGTTTTTTACCCCTAACTTGTGAAATTATGGAACTCATCCCACAGTTTTCGAACCATCTCAATTAAAGTTGCTAAACATGATCCCTATGCTGTGTAAATAAGCATGACATAACCTTCCTGAAACCAGCCAATGGGTTCCAGAGTTATGCCCCTTTTTTTCGAAATTTTCACTATCCGTAAAGAGATAAAGTTTGTGTCTTGCCTACTACCATAGTTTTCATGTCATCTAAATAAATGTAACAAGTACACTTGTCTTATCGAACAAAGCGGGTATAATGGGTATACTTATCACAATCAGTGATACCTCTAGTTATTTTCTGTTAACAAACCACAGCCTTTTGTGATAATATAATTGTGAAAAGACAAAGTTAGTTGATTCCCAGTCTAAGCATTACAACTCACAAAGTGTTCATATTGTAGGGCGGAGCAACCTCCTCTAACACTGCCAGTGCTATCAAAATGGCTGCCACCGTTCTCGACTCTGAACTAAGAGATGGTGTTCCAAAAATTATCTTAATCGTAACCGACGGTAACTCTGACCAGCCTTTTGAGACTAAGTATGAAGCTCTACTGGCTAAGTTAAAGGGTTATTATATACTGATCCTTGGCATTGGTGAGAATCTCTACCTTCCTGAACTGGAAAGTATTGCCACGGAGAGTGACCAGGTTCAACTGCAACCTAACTATGCTCTACTGTCAAACATGGATGTGACGGAAAAAATTTGTACAGGTATGTAGAACACTGTGAATGAATCTAATGTTTTGGGTTTACATGAAATTTGATATTTTTTGACAGCAAGTAAATGTGTAAATTGGAAACTAATATATGAAATAACTGAACAAGGTTTTTTTATTAACATCTTGATATCTTGCACAGCTGCCCCGGGAAAATCCTAAACATGGCTGATTTCACTATCTTTTAGCATTTCTGTTACAAGCTGTTTGATATAAGTACTACTTTCATTTGGTGTAGAGTGTTAATAAAAGCAGTTCTGTTCTGTTCTCTTAATAATTTTGAAGCTTTAATATATACCACCAGCACACTTTATGGGCATAAGGTTAGAATTCCCAAAACTGCAAGGTTATTAGTACTTGTTTGTGTGTTTGTTCAAATATTACATAAAACATTACAGTGTAGTTCTGCTGATAGGACATACTGCTGGACTGACACAAATGATCTTAGTAGCAAGTTAATTTAAATAGTGAGACCCAATTAACATTGAAATAAGCTGTTTGAACTAAAACTGGTAGTCTTAATAGTGGATTGGTTTTAATATTGAAAGATCTTGAAAGGAAATCTTTACTGTATTATCAAATAAACATGTGAAATTCTATTGGAAGGTCTCTGTAGGTATCTTTATTTTAAAAGCTTTTGAAGATTTACGAACAAGAACTCAGATAATGCCCATTCTTTTTATTTGTCTTTTAGCTGCAGAGAACTGGGTACCTGTCATTCCAGAAACATTGGGTAAGTATAAAAAAACTCATTAAAATGGAATAAAGTTGTTAAATTAATTAAACTATCACGTGGTTCAGCTCATATGTCAACTTTTTTATCTAAATAAATTGGGATTGCGTTGGGTAACTTAAGCTCTGTGCTCAATGTAACTAAAAATAAAAAACTTCATCAAATAACTTAATACGAAAATAATGTGTTTGATGGTAATGTGATCATGTTATTGTTGCATTTGTAGAGCCATGTGACTTGGAGATAGACTTGGTGTTAGTGATGGATAAGACAGTCGGGGACATGAGAGTCGTTCTCTATGACTTTGTTTCAAGGTCAGAGGTCATTTCATGAAATCAAATAAAAAGATGAAACTATGGATAGGTTTTTAAAAATATAATTTGAGAGTAGAATGCTGCATGATGGTTAAATCAAATCAATATTTAAAAACTAATAACCCAAAAAGCTTACCTACATTGTACGTACTTGCAAATTCAAAAAGTAAACATTCCAAAACATTTCCAAAACTTCAAGTATCTTCTCCAAATGTAACATAATATTTTATTTTTTTCTTCTTCTTTGCACATATCTTTCAACACACAGTGAATAAAGTTTTTTTTTTTTCAAAATGTTGAATTAAGATGTTAGATCTTTGTTTATTATCATTCCAAAGGCTCGCTTATAAACATCTATTTGTCATCGAAGATCCTATATATCTTTTAAGTGATAAACTCGTAATGAAACATGTGAGACATTTAATTGTCACAATGTATACGCTTCTTTTACAGCTTACCTTTTGCTGATGGTAAAATCCGAGTTGGAGTAGTGTCCTATGCCAATGAGGTATTTACTGGAGAGATAAATCCTTTATCAGATATTGAATCAAATGTCACAACTGGAATATGGAGTCAGCTATATACCCAACAGTTTACTCCAGGCACAGTTACAGGCCAGGCACTGAAGACGGCGCGCACTATGCTTCTTGCAGACGAGCTACATAAGGTCAAGGCCATTCTAGTTGTAACTGATGGCGCCTCCACAAACTATACTGATACTGTTCTAGAGTCACGAAAGGTTAGATTGTTTATAGAATTATTTGGCTTGTTTTCTGCTGTGTTAACAGTTAAAGACCTGTTTATCATTGTACAAATTTTATTGTTTTAATAACAATACAGTGCTCACTCCTCTAACGAAACCTCCCGACAACAATTCCTCACAAACAATGATCACCACAGTTTCCCCTATAGCGTTTTTCTATTCCAAATGACCTCTGCGTAACAACACTCCCTGACAACGATGAGCCATATCTTCATTTGTCACCTGATCAAGTGCATTACCTTCGTATAACAGCGCTACCATGTTGGTAATATTGGCAACAACACTAGCATTTAACAGTTGTTTACCAGTGTTGCAAAACAACATATCATATAATCTTATAATGCATATAATCTATCTTTAATAATAGTAATAATAACAACATTTCAATCATTAGATATTCAGTAAACTACGATCATCACTGTTTCACTCTCAACAACAACACTTTTGGATGCCTGCATGTGTCGTTATTTGGTGGGAGCACTGTAATAACTTTTTGTATGATTTGGTTGAAATATATTTAGACACATGCACAATAGAATTAATCAATTTATCAAGAAATGCAATCCTCATTGCTCAGTAGAGGTTCATTAAAAAACCCAGAAACAATTGTGATCTAATAACTAGCATTGCTTTCAACACAATGAAATGAATTTAAAATAGTTGAGTCTGATAATCTAAATTCTGGTGAATGCTTGTACATTAGATAGAGGAGAGTGGTATCTATGCAGTGGTTGCTGGAGTTGGAAACATTTACCTGGATGAGTTACAACAGATTGCAGATACTGGATCCAACTCCATTATTCTGGCAGACACAATCAATGATCTCCGTGTAACTGATATCAGCGCTAAAGTGTGTCCAGGTAAACTTCTGATTCAACTTCTTTTTAGCCAATCTTCTCTTATTGACCATTCGTTGAACAGTATATATATTTAGGTACAACAAGGACGGCCCCCATGTCACATACAATTGTATTTTTGTCTGGAATTTTCATTACATAATTTTTTAAGAGAGTTAAACACGTTGATATAAGAAGCCATCTTGGTTCTTGATAATTAAAATGTGTTCATTCTCAAATCTCATTAATAAAGTTGATGACCTTTATAATAAAGAGGATATGTGTATACATTTGAATTAGTAATACGATGAAGTCTCCTTATGTCAATGTTTGAACCACTCGTTAGAAAATCAGAAGGTTCTCTCAAAATAATTGTTATTGAATATGTTTAGAAGTCAGTTACAATAGTCTTATTTGCTTACCTAGAAATTAAGCCCTTGTAAGTCATGTTGTAAACTAATCCTAATTTCACTTGATCGACACCTTTATTGTTTTTATTTTCAGAGAACTTTGCATGCTCCTATGACCTCCATGTTACCTATATTTGGTTTCTAAGCAACAGTGCAGAAATGTATCTGAAAACTGCAACATTCTCCAAAGATTTGTCTGACAGGTAAACTGTTTTTCTTTTCTTTTCAAACAGACATACAGTAAATAAGATAACCTCTTTCGTGTACAATGAGTATATTTCCAAATACAGATGATGTTACCAGGGTTAAATTTGAGTTTTTGTATGATTTGGTAAGTTTACTTCCAATTTTCAACAGCAATCTCTTATATAATCTCCGTTAAATTGTCATAAACTTTAAAATGAGCTTTCTTACAGCTTCTTCCTGGCCTCTTAGTTTATAATTGGAAATATTTTTAGACAAAGTAAGTATATGACAACTTTTTAACATGAATCAAAATTGGAAATTGTTATACGCTTTTTAAACTGATTTCCCAGGTTTAAAAAAAGGTTTGCTTAAAATGTTGATTGTATAACAGGTTTGCAAGTGTACGTGCGAGCATTATTGAAGTCGGGAAGGCAGATTCCACTGTGGCAAATATGATCCAGGCTCTGCAGCAGGCCAGAGAAACCATGTCCCAAGATGATCTCACCACCTCACTTTACAACGTTGTCATAGTAACCGATAGAAATGTCAGCGAAATAGGAACAGTCACACAAACAGCAGTATTTGGTAACCAAGCAACAATAGCAAAGAACAATGGTGTGAAGATAACTGTTATTAATGCAGGCAACGACACTCTCTGGGGACAGTATGCCTCAAATGAAAGCTACGTGTTTACACAGCCAGACTTTGAAACCAAACTGGAATCCTGGCATATACAAAGAAGTCTCTGTCAAGGTAATCTAGAGCCTTCCTTCAGAGCCTTGTTTATAAAGTATACTGATATATTATTTCAAATTTATATTTCCAAAAGCACAGAAACATTACATCAAACAGAACACATATGGGTTAATCGCTATCATTAATCATTATTTCAATAAGTTTAAAAGAAACGCAAACAACCTTATGTATTAGTTAGTATGTAATTTTAAATCTTATGCATACAATTTGACATATCTATGAATATGTATAACATATGTCTAAATGAAGTATTTTTGTTCACAAGAGTTTTCTTTTATATATTACAGAGCCTTGTACAAGTGGTTCAGAGATTAATTCTGATGGTCAGTGTGAACAATGTGATGTGGGCACATATAGAACAGCAGACGAGAGTTATCTCTGTGTACCCTGTCCTATAGATACAACTACAGCTACAACAGGGGCTATATCCTCCGCTAATTGCAGTCTATGTAAGCACAATATCTATATTCACAGCTAACTTCAAGTATTCAAAAAGCCCTAGGAGTGGTTATACAGTATACTAACTTGACTCTCTTTAAGATAGTTATTATAAAGTTCAGCCCTGACTTTAGGCTGTTTCATTGAATGGAAGCATGATATAGATGTAACAATGGTGGTACATTGTATAGGGTGGTATTCATGCATCTATTCATCTGCATTAGTTTGTACAGTCAACAACACTTTTTGCCAACAACCATAATTCTTTATTGTTTGGTAAAAAATGACAAAGATGACTAGATTGTATTGTACATATGACTGACATGTCTTACCTCAGTGGTAAAGGTCTTGGTTGGACATACTTGGCCTTGTTTACATCTAGAAAGTCAAATATCTAGTTCTTTTATTTCAGTAAAATACCTGAGTTACTAACCATAATCATTTAGTTATGTAAACAACAAAAATGCACCATTTGAGAGGGTAGAGACAGTATAACTATGCCTTGTACTTGGTATTGTTTTCAGTGACCAAGTGTGATGTACCCATGGATATGATATTTGCTATAGATGCTACAGACGGTCTCACAGACACAGATTTAGGACTACTGAAAGGATTCTTCTGGTCACTAGCCAACTGGTCGGTACTTTTCTATCATATTCTACTCTTAAAAATATGCAGCTTACAGTGTTTTTTACTTTGTTGTAAAGGTCAAGTCTACTTTCTTTTTATCAATATAATTTTTACCTCTGTCGTCACTTTGCCGTGTATAGCCTGCCATAGTTAGCTATAGTATACACGGCAGGCCGATTTGAGTCAAATAAAGCAGCAATGGTAGGATAAAAAACTGTTCATGCAGAACTGTAGGTGCGAAAATAGGTTTTGTGCTCGGGCTCCTCGTGCACGGCAAGGTATTTGTCGAATTTGGTAGGAAAATATTCCTTGTTGATTGTCTATTAAGAAAACCATTAAATATGGCGAAAGTAAGCATAACAGAACGCGCTCTTGAGTTTTGATGCACACGGAAACTCCAAGTGTAACCATTCAAGGAAACATAACTGCCTAGAGGTATCGAAATGACGTCATTCGGTTGGTTCTTCTTCTTAATATCTGTGCCAATTTTGGTATGATGTTGGCACGGGATTACGCATCATCTCACGCAGTTAGATAAACACTAGTAATGCTTGTAGCAACTTGCAAAAACTCAGATGGCCTGCAAAAGGTCCAGATTTAAATCTTATTGACAACTTGTTGGACCTATTGGAACGCAAGGTTGGTGTACAGCTGCTGCAATTATATCTCAGGGAGCTCCTGTGTGATATTCATCAGATGTGTGTGGCAATTCTACAACAGTATATTCATAGACACATTTTATTAATGAGTACCTTGGTGTAGATGTGACACCAGATGGATGTACAAAGTATTGAACAAATATTAAATATGACGTGATTTGATTTTGCAGTTTTTGTTTTAAGGGTGTCCATGTTAACTATTTAATTTAAGCTTGTTCCCTTGATTCTTGTTTTGGTTTTGACGATATTTAACAAGGGAACTTATTTGACATTTAAGTCAATCTTCCATAAGGCCCTCAATGTATTTTAGTTTGATTGTGAAGTCAAGCTTGAATCGATTCCTGGAACCGGCGAACAAGAAGAAGATTCCTGGAACCAACCAGTACTAAGCAATAAGGGTAAAGTTTCTTGCTCAAGGAAACAACGGGGGCTTTGGTGGGGCTCGAACCCACAACCTCCACATTACGAGTCAGACGTGCAACCTACTGCGCCACGCTGCCCTGATCAAAGTTCAATGAAGTTTTGTTTTATATGTTAGGAATAAATTGTATTAAACTTATATTTGGTTATTTGTATTTTTCTTTGAATACTTTTCCTAAGATATAACAAAAACTAGAGGGCCAATTCAAAATTCGTATAAACTGTCCCTTTGTCTATAGAACCAGTGCTAGATACATCATATGGGTGAATAAATTCTTGTCAGTGAGCATTTATTTTTCTGGTTTTTAATGTTAAGAAAATGATTGATAAATAAACCCAAACATCAAATTTAAGTGCCAATATTGAAACCATTGAACAAATTGCCATTTCATACTGTAACCAATTTGGCAAACCCATTTCCTAAGAAAAATATTAATATTTTGGTACTTGAAAGTGAATATGGCACCCTTCTCCTTAACTTAGCAGTTTGGCAATAGATATTTGCTAACAGTCCATTGTCAGGTTTTGATAGAAGGTAGAAAAGCTTGACATACTATATTTCAATTATAGCTTTAATTTTTACATGCAGGTTCCCAGTTGGCCAGGGCACCACCGACACTCGTATTGGCGTTGTAAAGATTGGCGGAGAAGTTACAGACGAAGATGTGTTACTTTTGTCTGAGGCCATTGATGAAACCACCGTTCAGCTGTATATAACCAGGCTTGAGGGTGGAGAGACCATTGTCAATACAGCGGCAGTCATTGAAAAAGCCTCGGAAATTTTCAGAACTCAGGGTCGTGACACAGCAGCCTACCCACATATCCTGGTGATTGCCACTGATGGAAATTCTGCCAACACATTCCAAACCAGACGACGAACGGCCATTGCTCAACTGCAAGGTATTATATATAAATGACTTGAGTAGAACTTTCTTCAACTCATGCTGTACATTTTCTTTCAGTACTTAATGACCTAATGACCTTCTAGTGGTGAAACTAACTGAAATTAGACAAATTTATTCACAAAACTGTTAGTGCTTGTGGGCCTCATGGTACTTTTAGTAGTTGAAGTTTACTGTATGTTAATAGCCTGTATGTGTGTACAATTCAGGGGTTGAGATTATTCCAATAGCTGTGGGAGACAATGTAGTCATGTCAGAGATACAGAATATAGCCACCAACCCTGACCATATTTACCAGTTCTCCACATTCGAAGAGCTTTCAGCCTCAGATTTGGTGCACGATGGAATCTGTGAAGGTAATACATATTCAGTATAGTCACTTAAATGCAGCAAAGTTCCACTAATTAGACCATCTATTGGACCATCAAATAGTATGCTGATCTTGATTGTGAGACTCTTTATACCTACCACAAACAATGTTGGTTTATTTTTTGTGGTGGTATGAAGGAATCACTCTGATTGTCCTTATGAATGTCTGTCTGTCCATATTTCTTGTAAGCACAACTCCTTAATCAATGAACCATTACTGATGAAACTTTACACAGTTGCAGTATACAACCTGAGAATGTACATGAAGGAGGACAATCTCAGTATGAAATAGTTCAAGGGAGATAATTGAACTTACTCAGTTTAAAAGTGCAGGATGGGGGATTACCTACCTTTTGTGAGTTGACTGTTCAAGTTTAAATTGATATAAGCTGATTGGGTAGCTCCTAGGTAGGTAATCACAGAACAGACTTAGTATTGACCTGTCTTACTAGCAGAACTTTGTGTATAATACGTTCTTACTAGCAGAACTTTGTGTATAATATGTTCTTACTAGCAGAACTTTGTGTATAATATGTTCTTACTAGCAGAACTTTGTGTATAATATGTTCTTACTAGCAGAACTTTGTGTATACTATATTCTTACTTGCTGAACTGTGTGTATAATATGTTCTTACTTGTTGAACTTTGTGTATAATATGTTCTTACTAGCAGAACTGTGTGTATAATATGTTCTTACTTGTTGAACTTTGTGTATAAATGTTCTTATTTGCTGAACTTTGTGTATAATATGTTCTTATTTGCTGAACTTTGTATATAAATGTTCTTATTTGCTGAACTTTGTATATAAATGTTCTTATTTGCTGAACTTTGTGTATAAATGTTCTTATTTGCTGAACTTTGTGTATAATATGTTCTTATTAGTAGAACTTTGTGTATAAATGTTCTTATTTGGAACTAGAAATACACTAAACTAGTTATGAATATTGTGCACAGCTGTATAAGCAAAATGTTTTATATACTTAAAGACTCATATAAATTGAATCAGAAATAAATGCAAGTATTCACTAACACAGTTAAAAAGATACATTGTGCATTTGTATATTTAACATGGAAATGAGCATGGTCAAATGAACATCCTTAAATCAATCATTAAAGAACTTGCATTTGAAAAAAATATGTGTGTAAATGTTTTCATGCTTTATTTTGTTCCAGCTGCCAGAAATTATGATGGTGGTAACACAGGGCCAGATCCAACCCAAAACATTCTAGGTAATATTGTTTCTGAATGTTTGTGCATGAATGTGTTATAATGGACAGATTTTAGTAAAACATTTCTTGTTCCAAATGCGTGCTTTATAGAGATCTTCATGTAAGGAAACGATACATAGAAAGTGTAGGTGTGATGAAATGGAACCACTTGAAAACTTTTACAATGGTTGTGTCATTGTTTTGTTGCTGTGTAGTACATGTTTACCTGCAGTCTCTGTTTTAGTGATCATTGCTGTAGATATAAGATTTATCATTTTTGAAATTTCAGCCAGTTTCTGTGGTAACACATTTTACATGACATTTGAAATCAACAAACGTTTGTGATAATTGCAGTTGAGGTGAACAGTTTAAAGCCATAATGATATCTACATGACTTTGTTCTCTTGGTAACAAGTTTATGTTTATCTTGAGAATATGAAAAGACAAATGTGGTGAGTGTCACTTGAGAAAAAACCTTATGGTCTTGTAAATGTCAGATGGTTTCTCAGTAACAACTATAACATGACACATAATCAACTTACAATGGTTTGGTGATCCTAGTAAAATGGCAATAATTGTAACATCCAATGAAATAACTGTATTTTGTGGCTTTCTTGCAGGTGAATGCAGGTCAAACATGGACATTGTGTTTGTAGTGGATGCATCCATCAGTGTTACAGATATACTCTACACAAGGATGAAGATATTTATGATCCAATTCTCTCAGCTGTAAGTTTACTATACATTTACTCCAGAACTTGCTACTGTTTTTTTCCAATTCCAAGGCAGTACAAACGTTTTAAAGAATGATGTGGACCGCGATCTGGGAAAACCGGGCTTAATGACAAAATTTCAATATTCGTTTTTCGACATTTTCAATTGTCGCTATCTTTTATTATCAAAATGACAAAATAACCATGTCGCTAACACCTTCGATTGCTTAGTTATGCACATTTTTCTAAACCGCACTGATGGTCAAATTGTGAACATTTCTTTGAAATGAAGCTGACGTCGTAAACACATAATAACGACTTTCCACGATCCAAACTTTCGCGGAAAGGTGCTCCCATTTCTTTATTATTTTAAGCAGAGCAGAGAAACTTTATCACAATGTAGATACATATGTTATCTATTGGTACAATAATTTATAGACTTTTGTCTAGAAAATTGAACTAGAAATATTTTCGCTAGTAACGCTACCGTCCTCACCCTTGCCCACTGGTCATTTTCAAGAAGCAAAATAGTTAAATGAGGTTAAAATTAAAAAGGTTTTATCTTAATTTTTTTTATAGATATAAGAAATGATATATATAGTTTAAATTATGTACATACCTTAAACCGTATAGGTCGGAAAACTGGAGCAATAAATGTTTTCCAATTACGTCACTCCCATGATGGGTATCAAGTCGCAGTTTTAGTTGTTGAAGAACGATTTACGACCATCTCTAATTGGTCTAACAAATCAACATCTGAACGTCGATACAACTTCTTCAAGGTAGCGAAGCCACTATCAACCAAACAACGAGCATAGCATCAAGTACTCAATAGCAAATGCCTATCTCTCTTTCTCTTCTTTCACAACGCTGAGGAAAATCCAAATCTTTGGGTTCAGGAACGACGGTATACCTGAACAATTGAACTTCTTATTTGATGAAAATAAACCCACCTGGAACCATGACACATTGTCTTAAGTCAATGATTGATAGGGCTATGTAGGTAAACGGAGCTGATGTACTAACCTGTACGGTACACGCTGATAATTGTCAAGGAAATTCTTTTTTATAAGAAATCTCATAAGTTTATAGAGTTTATATATAAGTTTATCATCGTCTGCCATAACTGTATTGCAAAATTCTCTACACCATCTCTCTCATCGTATCCATTATGATACTCGTCTTGTTCATCATTAAAATGCCTTGCTTGTTGATCAAGCCAAGTTGTAGTCTGACAATATAATGAACTTATTTTCACTGTTTTCATCACCGTCAATACGCTGGGAGGCAAATTGTGTGGATTATTGAGTTCTCCCAAAATGCCAAGAAAACAAACTTTCAATATAAACATGAACATGAATGCGACTTTTTTCTGTAGTAGACCTATAGAGGTTGCCCAGTGACATATGTTTTAAACGATGTGATTTATAATTAATATGTTGTGAGTTTGATCCCCACCTATGCAGTCATTGAGGTGGGACTATATTTAACAACACTGCCACAGAATAATTCCTTAAGTGTTTAAATTCCAGTATGTAAATCAAGATCTTCATATTAACGTAAAGAAAATTGATGTAGCGCTCTAGAACATTCATTAGTGGTATTCACAACCAAATAATGATGGTTAACATTTCCACATACGTAAGTAATTCGTAGTTTAAATATCTTTCATTTTAAAAAAGTTGTTATCTAACAGGACCACGTCAGTCACCGCCAGAGTAGATCTATTTGTCATCCATGATCATTATATTGGTACGATATTTATAATGGATGACAAGTAGGTCCAAGCGCCCAGGAGGGGGATAGAGGAAGAGTGGAATCGCAGTGATCCAGGGAAAAGTAGGCGCGGGGACCCAAAATAATTATTGTGTGTTTACCGGGGGCGCTTTTAAAATCTACATCATAATCTAGATCCATAAATATATTTAAAGTAATTACCAGGTATTTAAATTCAATGTATTTAGATCTACAGAGACAAATACACAACCGACGGAGTGAATCCACCTGGCAAGTTTAAACAAGTAATTCTAACATGAATAAACACTCTAACCTCTAAGTCACTTTCCATTTTAGAATAGAATCACTATTTAATCACGGATCTGTATAATTAATCCGTAAATTACAAAGGAAATCTAACACACTACACCTAAAATGTAACGACAAATAAACCAATGTGTTTATTTCCCGGTATAAAAGTCGCGCATTTGTGAAGTCGAGATAAAAACCGATATTATGACATAACTTTGTTATGTCATTAAGCCCGGTTTTGTCAGATCGCGGCCCATATGTATTGAAATTCAACTTTTAAATTCTTGTAAACAATTGTTCCAATGATTTATAAAACAGATGTATTTGTGTTTTGTATGAGCTAAGCATTTTAACACTAAATATATTTAACTTTTCGTATCCATTTATGTCATTTTTTGTATGCATGCTTAAATAGGAACTGGATATCAGTGATCTGTTTATTGAAGGCTTTACAACTGTGTAGTCATTTAGGAATAAAAACAGCATATATTGATGTCCGGATAACATGTATTGGATTAACACAAGGTTGTTTTAACTGACTTCTTATTCACATATATATATATGTATACAGTTACAACAATTGAACCGTTACCTATAGTAATTGTCAATATATTATATATACATATATATATCAAGTAACTTTTCTGTCCAGTCTGACAGGTGTGTTCAGAATGAAAATAATAAATACCTTTCAATGTTATTAAAGTTTCAACTATTCATTTTCCTGTTATAAAAGATAAGGTATAAAATGGTGTGATGAATTTTGTATTTCGTTTATCAGAATTAAAATGATATTTTGACATTTGACAATCTGGAGAATGAATCTTTGTAAGAACACTCTCTCAACATCCATTATCTGTATTATCAGTGAGACCCAATTACAATGAAATGAGATGTTTGAGATTGATGTAAGGAGGTCTTGCATGCAGATTATGGGTAGCACACTGGAAGTAATAGCCTAATTAAACTGTACTTGTTGTTCAGATATAAATGAGATTTATGTTGTTACTATTACAGACTTGACATAGGACAGGACAAGATTCGTATAGGTGTAGTGACTTTTGGCAATGTTGCAAACACAGGGTCCATATTTAGTCTAGTTGACTGTATAGATCAGACTACATTAGAGAGGGTAGGTATCTTACCTCAGCCTAAAGGAACCAATGCTGGTACAGCCACAGCTAGTGCTCTTGCAGCCATGATTGACATATTCGAAACACAAGGTAAGTACTCATGATACATCTTAGGTACTGTTGAATCATTCAATCATTTGGCATATACAAAAAATACATAGACTTTTTCTGTCTGGAATGTAATAACTTTATTGTTTTCTAAAAGTTTTTAGCTTTAAAAATAATATAAACAAATGCATGTGCAGACATGAAACTTTATTGTAATATCTTTTGAAATCACCTACGTCTACTTGTGCAAAACTGTCAAATTCCTTCAGAAGTAAAGCTTTTCCAATAAATAACTTGAGAACCATTGGACCTACAGACCTCAACATTGGCATGGAGGTTGGTCACAACAAGATGAAGACCCCAAATTATATTAAAGTCATTAGGTCAAGGTCACAGCAATCTTTCATTAAAAATATTGTCCAGTTGATAATTGGTGAATTCTTGGACCTACAGTCTTTTAACTTGGCAGCTAGTTTGATTATGACCAGAAGATGGCACATATTGAAATTTGTATCAAAGATCAAGGTCATGGTGACCCTTACCACAAACAACCTATCTGATATATAACTAGACAACTTTTCAGCCTAATGTTTGAGGTTGTACATAACTAAAACATGACCCATATTTATTTTGAAATGATCAGGTCAAATGTCAAGGTCACTGTTAGCTTTTATGCAAACATTTGGGTATTCAATTAAATTAACAACTAAAACTCTATAACTTACATTACTCATTCCATAAATTGTCCATTTTATTTATTAAGTGATTCATTCCTGCCAGGAGCAGACATGTTTAACTGTAAACTATAAATCATCTCTCTTACTACCATCCTCTGTGAATGGAGGTTTGCTTAACCTTTAGGTTGGCTCTTAGACTGAAAACAGAAATTACTAAACAGCAATCATCCTTGTATTCCTTACACATGTTGTTCAGAAGGCATACTGTTTGGCAATACTGTTAAATCTTGTAAGTTTAGGGGCACTACATTTTATGG
>ENA-OREC01000455-OREC01000455.1-marine-metagenome-genome-assembly--contig:-NODE-455-length-15866-cov-14.025587_pt1 | contig 15866 bp, 10 predicted proteins | sample MGYA00248626_ERZ508543 | MGnify/ENA primary metagenome ERZ508543 (study PRJEB26211, sample SAMN05518279) | marine metagenome | isolation source: Puget Sound, Washington, USA | host: Bankia setacea...
GATATACATTGTTCGGAGCGTTATCAAACTCAGATATACATTGTTCGGAGCGTTATCAAACTCAGATATACATTGTTCGGAGCGTTATCAAACTCAGATATACATTGTTCGGAGCGTTATCAAACTCAGATATACATTGTTCGGAGCGTTATCAAACTCAGATATACATTGTTCGGAGCGTTATCAAATCAGGGAAAAGTCTCGTGGGCCACAAAAATGCATGTACTATAACTGGCAGCCAAGAAGGCACTATTTATAACAAACAAAAGAGTCGGCAAATAAACAACGGACCCCAGACACCGCGTTTGGTTAAAATGTCGACGTAAGTAGAGTACGATAATTAGACACTCTTTGAACAGAAATTCTTAGATAGATCCTGTTTCATTGGATAGATTAACTGAGAAAGTGTAATTTAGCATTAAACGATTAATAATTTCAATGTAATGAATTGTTTAACGACACTTCGTTGCCCCCTTAACATTTTCTTAGTATAATTACAAGAAGACTGTCGTAAGAATGTTACTTTAATTAAGCAAAGGCAATGTTCAGAAGATGCCATTCAGAGTTAAGAACATTGTTAATCACCGCTAGTTCTCAAAAGATGACAGCCATTTCTTGTTTTTCTCCGGTACTGTTTGTCATCAAAGCGATATGCAGCATTAAATCGACAATCCAGTACAAACAAGAAAATCTCGTTATAATTAAGGATGATGCTTGTTATATAATAACTTGATATATTTATTTACAAAAATGCGTATAAGTAATAAAGGAATAAACTTTCTTACGTCTTTGAAATATGGATGAATCGACTTCCTTCAAATGGAATAGTATTACTTTTTTAAAAACGTTGTATCTATCAGCTGTTCGTCACATACTTAAAGAGAAATGATGGTGAATTGTAACACACTTGGATCGTGTCTAGGGTAAAGTCAAGCAAAGTAGGTGAAAACAAAGTTATACCATATTACTATGGTTTCATATAAATTGTACTTGAACGAATCCATATCAATAGAGGAAGCCCGTCAACTGAATCTATAGCTGAATGTGACAAGGACGTACCAATAAGCGTAGCCTTGTCCTTACATATTCTCAGACCCTAGGAAAGTAAGTTTTTGGCTCACACGCCGTGTCCAGGAAAGGAATGCGTCATGACGTAAGCCGTAAATATGACCAGAAATGCACTGTTGGGTGACTTTATTTTGATTGTAGTATGGTTCATCAACATGTGTAATTGGATGATTTGATATCTATCACAGTTTATTTATTGAATATCGGATGTGAACATGAAACTGTCATAGTATTGTACCATGCAACTATGGAACGATTTCTCTGTTCATGTGTATTACGGTTCTATGAATTATAGAATAACATAGCAACACATTTCCGAGATAATGCTTGCATAGGTGACCTTCTTGCTTGATTACAATAACCGTTATATAGTGTATAATGCGAATAACTAGTATGCGTGTTTAGTAATATTAATGGCGATGTAAACATATTATCTTACTGAAACACTAAACGTAAAGAAACAGAAATAATTCACCACCGTCTTGATTTACATTTTAAAACAAAAACAAAATAGGAACATTTCAATTATTGGAGATATACACACGTTATAAGGCGCGTATCATAATAAGTTTAGTATTTATAAAACATGTCGTTCAGTCGTGTAAAAACCTATATCATTACATAGAGCCAAATGTAGGCGTTGTTGAACCACAGAGGTAGGTCTGAAGGCGTTGTTGAACCACAAGGGTAGGTCTGAAGGCGTTGTTGAACCACAGGGGTAGGTCTGAATGCGTTGTTGAACCACAGGGGTAGGTCTGAAGGCGTTGTTGAACCAGAGATGTAGGTTGGAAAGCACAGGTGTTAACATTTCTATTTTCTACGTAGTGGTTATCTGTTTTCCAATTCGTATATCCTGATAAACAAGTACGGTATTTGAGACTGTAACTATAAACACATTTATTTCTTTCATGTAGATTCAAGTTTACATTCAATTATTGAAAACTGTTCTGGTGACTTTAACGATCGTGTTGTTTACGCTTCTCTGACAGAGTCAATGGGTGCGCTTAGTATCACGAGCACTTAACAGATTTTATAAAAGACAGAAACGATTAGCTCAGATGTTGTTTCTTTCTAAAAGTTTAGACAATGTCGAACTACTTGTTGTATTTTTGACGTATCTTGTTTCTGTTTGGTGGATTGTGTTTTGCAATGAAGTGATTCCAATTCCATTCATATTGCGTCTATAATAAATTATGTTTGCATATGAATCAACAAGAGCATTTGACAGACGTTTTCCCCCACTATCAGGGAGTGTTCAACAATGAGTGTTCATTTGTTGAATAATACGCTGTTCGTTTACCTTGTTCAAACATAGGTAGTGCTTCTTATTGGAATTAAACGAGATATGTTTTTTTTTATATTGAAGCAGTCCTAATCTGATGTTTTCAAATTGAGATGTTGTCAAAGGTAATATTGATGAATGTTCAATTGTACTTTATATAAGAACCAGTATTGTGGATAGACATCTGCTGATAACTGTGCAACCGGTGTTACGATAATAAGTCGGAATTGAAATATGTTCGGAAAAGTGTCTCGTTTATATTTCCTACAGCAATGTAACTACAATGTTTTCAGCTGAACCAAATCTAAGTTCAAGACGTTTCGCCGCCTTCATCTTAACATCCAGCTGTAATTATATCTTAAACAATCCATTGACGTGTCTGCATCAACACCATATCGTATGAACAGGAAATGTATTGTAAGAACGTGTTAAATCCACTGAACCGATGAAAGATACAACCAGAAATGATAATAGCATAAGACAATGCCTTCCGATAATGTCATTTTGTCTGAACATTAATGACTTTAATAAAGAAAACAAATGAATGTCTGTCTTTATCGTGTTTTTCTTCATCCATAAACTTACATAATGTCATTCTCATATTGGAGAGTCAATACTTCTCTAGATTTATAAGACTTAGATATGATCAAATTAAGAAAATACCTTTGGGCAAGATAACAAACTGACTTAGAGCAACATAGCGGAGTTCTTAGTTTAGAAGATGATTGTGGAGCTAAAGGCGATATCATTAATACAAACAGTCAATAAACTAGAGCCCAGGGTAAGAATTCAATTATAAACACAAGCTTCAGCAAAGACGATGACTTAAGATTTTTTTCAACTTGAGCATCTAGTCCTGAGTTGCCAACTGAGACTTATTTTTGATCATACTGTTGTTTAACACGATTATAATTTAAATTTAACTTCAATATTTATCTATGAAATAAACTGTGTCGTCAGCAAAATGAATAAGCTCAATTATGCTTTGTATATTTCAAAACGATTTCCGCGAGCCAAATCTTTCTAGGGGTCATTTAATAGAATTCCTCCCAGGAAACAATTCAATAAAAAGCTTTAAAAATGGGAAAATCACGTCTTGCGTAAACATTGTAAGAAATACCATCTGTATAGAAATAACTATAAAAGCTTTTTCAGACACATGTGTACGATCGTATCGTATCATATGGTAGGGTGTCAAGATTAAAGTGGTTCGCAGGTCATTTTAATTTAACTCACCAACAACGTTCGTTATTTTCTATCACCTAGTAATAGTCAGGTGGTCATACAATCAACTACGCAGAGATATTTAGCACTTTTATCTGTCTCATTTCAAACACGTAGGCAATGCGGTCTTCGTTGACTATCAGAAGGATCTATCTTCCCGATATTTGTGTTGTCATTGTGGAAGTTTACATGTTTTTTTTCGAGGAAGTAAACTGTTCAATATATGTACACGACAGTGATAAGCATCTGACCTGAATGAACGCTCGACAATAACAACACCATGAACAGTTCATTTAGCTCATTGGCGTCATAATCTCAGAATTATCTTATTAAAAATACCCTCTAGTTCATAAGAAATGCACTACTCTTAGAGATAAACGCATGGTAACAATAAGTTTCAATCTGATAATGTACACTAAGTAATACATAGATAACGCGTTGCTTCAATTCGTTCAGGAAGGATCATTCGGATATGACTTGGTCTACTTTCGATTGTAAAATGACACTGATTTTGTTAACTCTGCAATATAAGTAAGTATACTTTGGCGTCCAACTTCAAATGGTATTAAGACAAGACTATGTATATTCAGTATCTAGCGCTTACGTAAATGGCGGCAACTTCTTGAGAACGTTATCCTATATAAAACGTGCAAGCTGTGATAGAGAAAGTCTCTTGATTATTGATTTCTATTAAAGTCCGATAATGAAATCGGTTATTAAAGATTAATATAATATTTCCACATAACGCAGGTATTTTATAGCGATCTGATATTAGTCAGAACGTGTCTCAGCCGACTTGCAGACTTGCGATTGCTTCATTAACATTATGAGATAACTTTGGTGCGAACATGTAAGTGCTAATGTGAAATAATCATTGTTAGACAGAACATGTTACTCGATGCATGACCTGTCTTTAATATGTAGATATAACCTTATTATATTGACGTCTGGTGAGGAAAGCAATGACATGCATTTTAGTGAAGCATGTTAAAATATTGAACATCCGAAGTTAAAATTTGCATTTGGTAACACAATCATTGAGAAGCTTATATTTACAACAACAAAAAGCAACAACAACAAAAAAGAAATGAATTCGGTGAAAATCAAATACAAATAGAGGCTAGAGTGATATGGGTGTATATTCTGTGAACTTTACAGAGATGCTTATTTCCTATTTGAGTATATCGAAGAAACACTCCTTGTGTCACGTGTCAGAACGGGAGAAACTTGCTTACTTTTCTCGCCTTTGTATTTGCTAAAGCGTTGATATTAGCTTTAGTAGCAACACAACCGTGCGATTGTACTGGAAATAATTACATGGAAGCGATAGGATGTTTACAAATGTGGCCTCTGTAAATACATCACGTGGATTCTCTGGCCTAATAACTTTGTCATGGTCTTCTGTAAACAATAAAATAAATATGGTTAACCTGTTAACCGATCCGAGATAAAAACATTCTTTGGTGAATCAGAATATTTGGCAGATTCGTAAGCAGTAGGGAAAATAGTGGCAACAGTGCGTAGGTGGTTGGTTACTGACGTCACATGCTCCAGATTGCATGACATACATAGTTTGAAATTAAAGACACATTCACATATCTACTCTCACAACCAATTGTAATTATTCCATCTAAATCTAGAAGTAGAAAAGAGGCTTGTTGCAGTATCATTTTGCCTTATTGCAAAAAGGGTGTGAAACGTGATCAGTTGATTAAAATCGAAAATTTAATGACAGACGAAGTCGTTGTCATTTATTACATTTCCAAGAGGTGTTTTACGCTTCTTTATCCGCGATTCACCATATAATCACCTTTAGATAATTGTGGTTGAGGCTTTTACCGAGAATAGTTACTCAAAGTTTTATGCAACACCAGTTATATATGTTATAACGCTTAGAAAATACATTTGAACTTTTCTTTGATCTTGAGTCACGTGGTCTTCTGCTGACGTTGTAAATGTGTTAGTTAGAAACATTTACCGAATATGGAACTGTTTAAAACTGAAATGTCGATGTTTAGTCTCAAGTATTGAAAGCACAAGTTTCAAGATTATAATCTATATACTTTGAAATGAATGTGTTAAGTACGTTTGGTAGTATTAGACTCTGCCTTGGAAGGAATTACCCGTAGCATTTGTTTCTAAAAGAACTATGCAGTGGCCCCAGGGAAGATAAATTGTAATCTTACTGAGTTACCATCTGTAAGTAAAATGTTTGAATTGAATTGAAATCATACATTCGATCTAAACACGCTGGTGTGTCAGAACAAGTAGTCATACGATTTGACGACAAACTGTAGACTGGCCATTTAGCATTCGGACGACTATTTCTCCCTGAAGATTTAGACCAAATCATGGTAAAAAAGTGTGTTAAGAAGATCCAGAATATTCACTAGACGCTTTTATTGGCTTTACAATGTACACAATTGCGATGCAAACTGTTCCGCATAACGAGACGCCTTTACAAGGACTGTCTGCCGGAATATTTATGTCCAACTAACATGTTTTGGCATAACCGCACCCGAGAGGAACCTTAGTAAATGATGTCACACAATGTAACTAGTTCATAACATACATACAAGTTACAGAAGCGGCACAATGTTCGCGTGTTGCCAAAGTTCAGGATAAAACGTGAAATAAAGAAACAACCCGATTCTCTTGTTGTAAAGAGTAGACATTCAGAGTTGGCAGTACCACATGTCATTCTCTCCAAACTTTAAGCCTAGGTTAAAACATACACGGCTATGTTCACGTTTGAATCATTACATAGTTATACTCGTTGTAATGATCTAGATTATAGTTTGTTTTCACGCTGAGACAAGGTTTATTAATTCTTTGTTTTAGAATGTTTAACTGTGTACCTAAATACAATTGTTAAAAACCCATTGAATACCCCCACCCCAACCCCAATGTTGATAACTTGTTGCACAGTTTGTACAAGGAGTTCCTTTGTTTACGGTTAGATCTTAACATATTGCTTTCCGGTTATCCAATTCAATGTCTTCTAATCTTGAAAAAAAAGTATTATTTGGAAATCATCTCAAGTACAGTCCAATGTAAAATACTCATGTCAGATTCAATTTGATAAGCAAGGTCCTACAGACAGATAAACTACAGTAAATATGCCGAGCAAAACACTGCGCCAAGAATCAGACACAGGCTTTCCAAGAGCTAAACGTAATCCTATTATAGAAGCATTTTATCTGAAAGTCAATTTAATTTCAACTTCACCGATATCAGTGAAAAGAAGATATGCGTATTTAGGTTTGTATAGTGAAAACCGTTTTAGAAATAATAGCATACTTTGTCCTAGGCTAATATTAAACCTCCGATGCTATCCAACGAGTGTGCGCTTGGGAGCTTATGCAACATCGAGACTTTATCCCACATTTGTGACATGTTTCGCGGAAACTGCTGACAAGACAATACAAGTTTAACATCAACGTTATAACTGGAGAGTGCTTTAATGTTTTACGAGTATAATTATCGACAATGGTATGTAGATAGATTGCACATCCCACCATTTACTGTGTCTGATAACTTCCAGACGTTCATTAATCAGCAACATGTTAATTGTTCATTAGGACGACTCCTTTATTTCGCAGACCATTTGCATATACCGGTAACATAGTTATTACTATTTCAGTTGGGGATTATAAAAAGACACTCTCCATACAACTTTAAAGTTTTACATAACCATAAGCAAACGTTAATTTACTTTGACAACAACCAATTTATAATAGTATTGAACTATGTTGCTCGTCCAGTAAATATTATGTGTTATGAACCTTATGATGTGTGCATATGTTTTTACCTCTTTAAGTGTACTGCTGCTCCATCGATTTACGTCCAATCGATATGTAGAACAGGACGGGTCTGTTTTTAAACTTTTATAGATTTAAATTACACGGTGCACCCACTAAACCATCGAAAGTAACTCTGCGAACTCATGTTTACAAAGTTAGCTTTAGAGCCGATTTAAAGTTTATAGCTACTTTTACTTGCACGTTCGTGAATAAGTCTATAGAACATTACATTAAGCAGTATGTGGCTATTAATTGCTTTAGATCAGGCGTGTAAGAGGTGAACATGAGTTTCTTTTCACGTAAGAAGTTATGAGTAGGAGAGTTGACATTTAACATTTTAATTGCTATGGTTTATTGTGAGTCATACCATTGCACCCGTGTAAGGTGTTCTTTAACCAGGTTCGCATGATATAACAGCAACAAAACATGGTGGTACCTCATTGAGGAGCAAGAGAGAGAGAGAACCTTCCTGCAGCACAGATGATACGTGCTACTGGCAGTTTTATTGTTTCTTGTAGGCATTGTGTGGAAACAGATGACAAAAGTTGTCTGCAGAGTTTGTCGTCTTTAGACGAATTATATTATGAAACTACCCACGTGTAAACCGAGGCCTTGTGTTGACATCTGATACTAGGCGTAATACTTTTTTGCGTCTCAATATATCACGCAAAAGAACAATCTGTCTATCCTTGTTGTTCCTACGGCTTCTCTGTTCCATTTACTAAAAGTCAACATGATTGATTTCTTTTCAAGTGTTCATTAATATTTTTTGCAATTACTTACACAAATAAGCATCTGTCGAATTATAACGACGGAGCAGCTATGGTAAATCTGTCACATGATTGGCATGTTGACAGTCATATTCGCTTCCTCCAGACATCACTACTTCGTCTATACGGCGGGGACAGTATAGAAAGCAAGGCAACATGTTGCCAGAAGTTGCTATCGTATATTTAAACCAAGTGTTGCGTTAGCAACCACCGATTAGGTTCACAATGACTAACCAGTGATTTAGGTTAATCTATAAATGTAAGATTCGATAATGTATTCTTCCAGATATGCAACGTAGGTTAATACCGAAAGAGGTCAAATATAACTGCTCACTGCTAGGGAAAGAGCGTCATGACCGTATCACTCCTTGAACTTGTATTTGACAAGTGCATGAAATAATGCATGTAAATAACATAGTCGTTGCTACATGGTACTTATGAAAGTTATCATAAGCCTGAATTCAAGTAACAGTGTGTAAAGTTACCCTTTAGTGAGGAACAAGTAGTATCAACATACAAGTATACAAGTTAACGTACACCCATATAAATGTCGCTCATTATGTAAAACCGGTACCTTTCCTTTTAAACATATATCATGAAAAAAACATGGCAATCATGTGGCTGATCTTACTATGTAGTTAAGTTGGGAAACATGAACATGGCATATTAAAAGGGTGCATTCTCGTTCGTAGTGTTTTACTGATAGATATGTTTAATGAAATGTTCTACACCAGATAAGTCACTCGGTGGGCTGGCATTGATTTGTAAGGAGAAAGGCTATGACAAATGTACCCATAATACAAAACGCTAATCTCAGATGAAATTGCTTTTTATCAGACAGTTGTATTCCAGTCAAGTTGTTCGCTGTGCGTTCATGCGATGTATTTAGACCCTATAAATGCCAACGAGACGGGACATGTTCCCCAAATAATCACATGATAAATTTAATTCATGTCGAATTGTCTGTTCGAAGGACGAGACCCACTAAACACTGATTCAGGTTGACAAATGGGAAGCCTCATTTCCAAGACATAGTCATTAGTATATATGATGCGCTGAAACAATCGAACTCATAGTCTTTAATACTGACACAACGTGTTAGGAGGACAAAGTAATTGAACTGTATAAACTTCACTCTTATCTTGTCACTTACATGCCTGAGATGCATCTATGTACTTTCTATGACAGGAGATCACGAATGTTGACAGAGTTGATTTCCATAAGTAGAACTATTGGCTGAAATGACGATTGAAGGATAAAAGAAATAGTGACAGTTAACTTAACCATTAAACAATTCCGTATACGTTTCGGGATAACACATATATTCAACTAACAATTATCTTAAACAATTATTTTGCCGAGTACTGATAAACATTTCAAACAAATGCATGTATATCATCATTCCTCACATCGAAATGATAAAAAAAGGTTTATACAATAACCGGACATCAAACTACTAACAACTTTTCACATGCTATTAATTGCGTTTGATTTCATTTGGAACACATTTTATTTCAATCATGTAGTGAATTATTTCATTAATTGCAAAGACTCTGGTCCAAACAAGCGATATAAACGATAAACTCACTATTGCTGCAGTTTGTGTTTGTTATACCAGAGCGCCAGATGCAAATACATTCATTCACACATATTTCGCTATCATGACATTAGAAGTGCAGGCCTAATGTCGTCAAGAATAGATACCAAAATGATAGCTTTAAAACAGTTGGAGTCTTTCTAACATCCTGATGCAAATGAGGTTTGAATGGTGACAGATGACCAGAGACTGTGCCTTCATTCAAGTAGTCTCAAGCTAATTCTCACATCTATCATCTCTTGTCTGTCTATATGTTTCGTTTCCAGAGGCCGCCGGATCTAGATCATTCAGGTCTGGTACCTGGTCAGAGCACCATTGAATAACATCGAATATACCCGAGCCACCTAAATTGAAGTGTTCAAATAATGTTCGTAACAACTGTACAATACAAACTAACATAACTAATATGAACGTAACCTAATTTTTAGACAAATGAGCATAGCCGTCATTTGAAACAAAGATTAGATAAAAGAAAAAAATATCATGGTGGTATTCAATCGATAGCTTGTTATGCACGTTTGTTAGTACTGACAAAGATAGTTAAGGAGAATAAACATGTCGTGTGTGGTTATACTACTAGTTGGATCAAATACTATGGCGTAGTAGTTTATGTTCCACTAAGTATTATCAATATATCTGTTTGACACAATATTGATACTCAATCTCTGTTTCTACTTTCAGGTATTACGCTATAGTACATCCACTGTCGGCAATGAAGATCAACAGCAAGTCGAGGACAAGAAGAATCATCGCTTTCACCTGGATTATCCCGTTTATTGTCGCCAGTCCCTTCGTCTTCTGTCGTAGTTACGCTTTCACCATCCATAGCGAGTATGGGAGTATCTCTAGAGAAATCTGCAATGATAGATTTGACGAGATTGATGCAATACTTTTCGACAATGATCTCACTCAATTGGGGACTTTCAGGAAAGGATATTTCATCTTCCTTTTCTTCGTTATTTATCTCATTCCAAGTGCTGTAATTCTGATCACGTGTGTGAAGATTGCAATAAGCCTGTTACAACCCATCAATGTGGAGACGTCGGCTTTCGGACGTAAGGACACGAGTAGAAGACAGGAAGAAAACAAGAGAAAGGTGAGAGTGATGTATATAAAGAATAATATCGATAACAATGACCAAAGTACAGAGTATGACTTTAAAATATTGGTGAACTTTAGGCACTGTCGCTTGTGGCATAACCGTACACTCTACTTTAATATCTAGCGGGGAATTCAAGAAGCGAACATTATTTTTATCGTTAGTCGAATGTGGGTTTGATGTCTTTTTCAAATGTATAACGCCAGTAATAAAATTTGTAAAACTGAGAAGTGATAAATTTAATGCTAATACCAATAGGTCAATGATTCAAATGTACAAATATTCCTTATATAGTGTATACAAACATTGACCAGACACTCGTGTAGTCATTACACGACTGTGGACTGTTGAAGTGTGCAATAGGTGGATTAGACTGTCATGTTATTACAACAGAGTATATAACACGTGTCTGTTGTATGCACATGTAACACATATTTTGTAATGCATTGGTCCATGTAATTTATTCTGGAGTATCTGGTCAATGTTCTCATGCAATGAGATAGTTTACGAATAACATCAGAATGTTTGCTTTTGGACATGTAATTAAGATGTTTTTGATTTATATTTTAGGTGGCTCGGATGGTTGTTGTAATTGCCATAACGTTTATAGTATCCTGGTCACCACAGTACCTGATCAGTATCGTCAGTCAGCTACAAGAGTCCAGTTTCCTGCGAGAGAGCAATTTCATCTTCACAATGTTAGTGACACACTTCTGTGGATTAGTGAACAGTTGCCTTAATCCAATAATCTACACCGCAATGAGCCAAAAGTTCAGAAGGAGTTTCAAGGAGATATTGCGGCGTATCTGGTTCTGCTTCTCCTGTAAGACTTTGGGACCTTATGGATTCACTTATACTACGTCACAAAGATACACGTCAACAGTACGTCACACACTGTCAGATACGGAAGCAAATCATGTGCATGCGAATGAGAACATATGCCTTAATGACGTCATGTATAGATCACGTGGGGACAAATATATTTCAAAAAGTAGCAGTAGCGGTACAGATTGTGACAGCAGAAAAGAGTGTTTACCTTCGGAGAAAAACTTTGTTAAGAAATACGTGTTTTCAAAAACTGCAGAGAACGGTAAAGTTGATAGATCCACAGACAGGTTATGCATATGTGATAGAAGATCTCCCCTAACACCGTTAAAAGGAATACTTAAAAATGGATCTAAAGTGAAGGAATTTGATATACATCTGTGCAATGATTCAATTAAAAACGGACCATGTCATGGACTAGTGAACAGCGTTTGAACATTTCTACTGCGTATTAATCTCTTATTGTGGTCAAGCATTTCATTTTTACAAAGCTGGCGTCGTTACAATAAAACGGGATCTAGTTACAAACAACAAACTTAGTTCCTGTCAACACCCATCCAATATTCTTGGAAGATATTTCAGTTATCGGATATAGATATAAGTGTCGACATATGAAGACACTTACTCCATTGTTTTACTCAGATTTGACCAACTCTAGCAATACCTCAGAAATATTATCAGCCATATTAAATAGTTTCAATTCTATCAATATGTGTACATCATTAAACATTGACATATGTGTTTGTAATATATTTATCTAGAATGAAAGGTATCGCAACATGGTTAAATATTGGTACATCAGTAAAGACATCAATGCCAAAGAAATAATCCGCAAATATTATTAGTAGCACACTCATAACATGACTTGGTAGTGTACGTATAATTGGTATACTACTACTCGAGTCTCCAAACATGACAGGACACTTCTAACACTTTAGATGTAGATACCCGTCTTATAAAATATGTCAACAAGTCTACAGTACTGCATCATACCATTCATATTAATATATTATATTTGTATTTCGTTTCATATCACGTGAATCGTTTGTTCTCTCATATCATGTACTTTAAATGTTAATAAATTAATTCCGCAAATGACTCGACTTGTTTTTTTTATTATACTTGCCTTCTAGACGAATATGATAATATGTGTCTGCATTGACTCGACTGATGACAGCTATGTACAGCGTTAGATGCAGTCGAACAGTCTTACTACTAGTAACAGCTGATGTGATTAAGATGGCGCTTTTAACTCGTTGGATTAGAAATGGTACACGTTAAAAGTATTCCCCGTTCAATACAAATTCCTGAACTAAACACTACATGAAACTAGAGGTTTGATTGTATTATCTTGGCAGGAGTTGGCACACACATGTTGGGTATCCTTTCCGTGCCCTTGGCAGCAGTTGGAATACGTATGTTGGGTATCCTTTCCGTGCCCTTGGCAGCAGTTGGAACACACATGTTGGGTATCCTGTCCGTGTTGTTGGCAGCAGTTGGAATACACATGTTGGGTATCCTGTCCGTGCCATTGGCAGCAGTTGGAATACACATGTTGGGTATCCTTTCCGTGCCCTTGGCAGCAGTTGGAATACATATGTTGGGTATCCTTTCCGTGCCCTTGGCATCAGTTGGAATACACATGTTGGGTATCCTTTCCGTGCCCTTGGCAGCAGTTGGAATACGTATGTTGGGTATCCTGTCCGTGCCCTTGGCAGCAGTTGGAATACACATGTTGGGTATCCTGTCCGTGTTGTTGGCAGCAGTTGGAATACACATGTTGGGTATCCTGTCCGTGCCATTGTCAGCAGTTGGAATACACATGTTGGGTATCCTTTCCGTGCCCTTGGCAGCAGTTGTAATACATATGTTGGGTATCCTTTCCGTGCCCTTGGCAGCAGTTGGAATACACATGTTGGGTATCCTGTCCGTGCCCTTGGCAGCAGTTGGAACACATATGTTGGTTATCCTTTCCGTGCATTTGGCAGCAGTTGGAATACACATGTTGGGTATCCTGTCCGTGCCCTTGGCAGCAGTTGGAACACATATGTTGGGTATCCTGTCCGTGCCCTTGGCAGCAGTTGGAATACACATTTTGGGTTTCCTTTCCGTGCCCTTGGCAACAGTTGGAATACACATGTTGGGTATTCTGTCCGTGTCCTTGGCAGCAGTTGGAATACATATGTTGGGTATCCTTTCCATGCCTTTGGCAGCAGTTGGAATATACATGTTGTGTATCCTTTCCGTGCCCTTGGCAGCAGTTGGAACACATATGTTGGGTATCCTGTCCGTGTTGTTGGCAGCAGTTGGAACACACATGTTGGGTATCCTGTCCGTGTTGTTGGCAGTAGTTGGAACACACATGTTGGGTATCCTGTCCGTGTCCTTGGCAGCAGTTGGAATATACATGTTGGGTATCCTGTCCGTGCCCTTGGCAGCAGTTGGAACACATATGTTGGGTATCCTGTCCGTGTTGTTGGCAGCAGTTGGAACACACATGTTGGGTATCCTGTCCGTGTTGTTGGCAGCGGTTGGAACACACATGTTGGGTATCCTGTCCGTGTCCTTGGCAGCAGTTTGAACACATATGTTGGGTATCCTGTCCGTGCCCTTGGCAGCAGTTGGAACACACATGTTGGGTATCCTGTCCGTGTTGTTGGCAGCAGTTGGAACACACATGTTGGGTATCCTGTCCGTGCCCTTGGCAATATCTTGAATACAAATGTTAGGTATTCGGTAGATGATCTTGTCAAGAATAAGAATACTGATATGTGATCGATGTACGTAAACGTGGAACCACACTACCTAAAATAACACGCTTTTACGGGTACATACACCATACAGGTTTGTACATTTAACATATTGATGTACACATGTTGCTTTTTATTTCCGAGTCAGAGTTAGTGCGAATAGGTATGTACAAAAACAGCATGAACTATGAACACGCATGTGTAAGGATTACATACAGCCGTAATTGGTTATGTTGACTAAAACATGTTTTCATTTTTTTTCTTTCCGAGTCAGAGTTAGTGCAGATAGGCAAGATGAGAACAAAAACAACAGCGCCAGTACAAAGGTGTCCGCTCTTTACCACACAAATACCAACGACAGAATTTTTTTTAATCACATCGCGTACACTTTTAGCCGCAGCACAAACTAATTTCAGCTTAAGGTAATGGTTGTGTTTTGCAAGAAGCCTCGAAATAATGAGCCTTAATGTCTTACCATTAGTAGTGTGGGAGAGAGGGAGAGAAGTAAACGTCGATGATTTATGTCTCATTCAGCTAAAAGTTGTAGTATTCTGGTAATGTATTGTCAATGGCTTCGTTATAATCTAGCCATCGTTTCGGCAGATAGACATATGAAAAAATAACTAGCATGAAAGCAAACCATAAACACATGACTTCGATGTCACATGTAGAAAAACAACTAGCCCATTGAGGCATTGATAATACAACCTACTTTCAAGCTATATGACATAAACACACATTTACTATTAAAAGACATTAAAAAACCTTTTAAAACATTAAAAGGACAAACAACTTTAACATTATTGAAACAGTAATCTAAACTACCATGTTATTACATCATATTTAATTACATCACATTTATTACATCATAGTTTATTAATATCTTTATAATGTTTGATAATGATGTTATACTAATAGTGATACACATACAAATAAGGATAGTTATAACAATCATAAATACTTTACTTTACGAAGCAACATAATTAACTGTAAATCTTAACAATGTTAATCTGCCACAATGATCTAATGTGCCTGTTGTTAATAAGAACCTGACATTGAGTCCTAGAATATAACACAATTCAACCTCTGCGACAAAATCAAAGACAACCTTTTCAAATTCTAAAATGAGTATACGCATTCTAATTGATTTGATTTGTATTTTCTATCAGCTAAATGTATCTTATACTCTGTGCCTTAAACATCGATGTGTAATGTGTATTCACTTTTCTTTTCGGTAACATACGACGATAGTTTTTGTCCAAAATGATTATTAAGAAAAAGGAGTTGGTGTATTCGCAATAAATGTATGATCTCTTTTCCTGTGCGTATGCAAGGGGAGTGTAAGTCATGTAGTTCAAGACGTAACTAGTGTGCGTATGCAATAGGATTGTAAGCCATGTAGTTCAAGACCTAACTAGTGTGCGTATGCAATAGGATTGTAAGCCATG
>ENA-OREC01000456-OREC01000456.1-marine-metagenome-genome-assembly--contig:-NODE-456-length-15855-cov-13.457029_pt1 | contig 15855 bp, 6 predicted proteins | sample MGYA00248626_ERZ508543 | MGnify/ENA primary metagenome ERZ508543 (study PRJEB26211, sample SAMN05518279) | marine metagenome | isolation source: Puget Sound, Washington, USA | host: Bankia setacea...
ACCAAGCATGCTTTTGGACAGTGTGTTACATATTGTCTCCGCTAGCACCAAGCATGCTTTTGGACAGTGTGTTACATATTGTCTCCGCTAGCACCAAGCAAACATAAGACATAACTTAGTCTCTCAAACAAAATCGACCAGTGTTCAGTAGTTTGGGTTTAAAAGGCTTTTCTAATATCTGCTATGTTTATCGAATAGGCTCTTGTCAATGGGTTAACTCTGATAAGGACCGCAGTCGTATAGGCGTTTATCATTTAAACAGCCATAAACACTTTACGACTTGTACATTTAATATCTTAAAGATTTGTGATCGGCTGAGACGTAATAAAATCAAAGTGTGTCCCGCTATCTGGCCTTTGAACACGCGACATTGTTATGTTACGTTCCGATTCTTCTAATTTGGTAATGATCCCGTTTGCCCAGAGCTACATGCTACTGAACTCAGACTGACTTGCCTCAAACAAGAGAATCAAATAATGTCATTAAACTGCACATACTTCCTCGTTTGTATTCAATTCAAGCTATTTATCTAGAAGGACAAAACTTGTCTATCAAGCAGGAAATTTCAATCACATCAACAACTTAAGCAGATGTGAGCTTTATCAGACACTGTGACAACGGCCGAGGCATTAGTTCGGGTATGCATTCAATCCTTGTAACTTAAAACTCACTCTATTCTATATTTAATGACCAACTGTCGGCTTTTGAAGCTGTAACTTCGAAAGCTTGTCTGATGAGCATATCTGGAGATAAACTAGTTTATGAACACATCTGTATTCATGTTTTTGGTAATACACAGCAGACGGGTTTAAAATGTATACATATAGTTAAATTCCACGATCATCTACGGTCTTAAGAATTGGTTTTCTTGTTCTGCTCTTTAATTATAGAAATACTTTAAAGAAGACTATTGTTCAATGGTTCAAAGATTGGTTTTCTTTTTTGTATTTATCTCCCTCCATAAGTAGACAGTTATAAGCATACACAACACTTATCTAACGGGGCTTATACAACCTGTACCTGTACGCTGTGATTGGATGAATTGTATAGCCAGGTCGATATTAGGTAGGACAAACTCGTCGGGTACATTGAATATTTCATGAACGTGTATCACAATACTAAACTATGCACAGATCACAATGTTAACACATGGACGTTGCTTATAAGAGGAATGGTACAAGGATACTAATAGCAGCTTTGTCAATGTTGGTCAATAGTTTAAATTACCAAACGCGGGACTTTCTTTACAAACACAGCGGTGGTGTTATCGTATTTCTGCTAATTGAACATTGTAATCCTAAATAATGTGTTTGCCAAATAACCAGGATTTGAAAGCAATATCGATTCGCCCAAGTCTAATACACAATTGTACGAATGTATACCTCTATTTAAACAATGTCAGTTTTTCATAATATTGGCTGGTTATATAGATTCGTACATAGAGGATTAAGTTAAGCTTATTTCTAATCTGACGTTTGCTTGTATAAAAGTTTCAATACTTCTAGTGTTAGCTATGGTCGATCAATATAAAATTTCTTTTTATATAGACATTCAGTCAATTGCAATGAAAAGGCGTATGGATCCAGAATCAATACACGTAGTTGTAGAGTAGAATCAATGGAACACAAGGAGAGCAGGACACGACGTTAGCTGCTTGATTCAGATAAATGCCAAACTGTGTTCACGTGCCTTTGACAGCATTCAATGTACGCAATCATGTATACACATCAAAAGGGTTTCTGAACAACACACCAAATGAAATTTACATTTTATTTTTTCACAAGTCAACGATATGTAAATAGATCTACAAGCATTAAAAATTCAATGAAAATGTGAATAACAATCACAGATGAACATGGAAGGTGCATATTATATACATATTCATTATAAATGTACATGTACACACACAAGTGTTCTTGGACGGAATAAGCGATAAGAGCAACATAGTTTCATAAAACCATGTTAACAAAGCTTAGTTTAAAACATAAAATACACATAGATCTATACATTAACAAAACACACCACGTTGAAACTATATACTACTTACAAGCATTGAGTTGTTTGTAGATACAAAAGCATGGCTTAACAATGAGCAAGAACAATCAATGCCAATCTCAAAGACGTCTAACAAAATGGTTGTGTGTAAAGACAATATAATACTGAATATAACGGCGAAGTAGAAAAAGAGATTGCATGTGCGTGGAGGGTTGTTAAGGGTGCCACGAGCACTGAACAATCATAGATCACATCTAGAAATCTAGAATCACGTGTCTTTAGATTTCAATACTGACCACGCAGGATACAAATGGTGTTTGTGATAAACATCGTTTGTGTTTGAAACATTGTTTGACAGACACATTCTAATCGATTGCAAAACAGATTACATAGAAATGACTACAAGGGAATCATCAAATGAATCAAAAAGGTTTTATTCTCAAATGAGCAAATATAAATACTGCAGTTAAAAATATCACAAGTTTCGCTAGATTTGTAAACCATACCCTCTAATGACAATATATCTAGTTAGGTAAAAATAAGTTCACCGAACAGAAAACGTTCCTTCCAAACACCAATTGGTAAACTAGTTCATTATTTCTTCACAACGTTGGTCTTAGTTATATGTCTATTTCACGATGTTTATGTGCTTGAAGGAATACCAGTCCGTGTGTAAAAAGTGTCAGCCACAATTCTGGTTCTTCCGTTTACAGGTTTCTTAATTTCATCTTTCCTTATCACATCTCCGAGTCTCCAACCATACTCCCAGGAACTTAACAAAGGGAAAGAAAACTTCTCTTCTGGAATCTGTTCATATCTGGAGGACAGATACTGATAACGTCCTTTACCTTCTTTAGTAAATCCATCATACAATTTACCTTTTGTACTTTGATCGACGGGACGCATTTCTGAACTTAGGTTGTGTGCGCTTTCTGCTCTGGTAGCTAAAGTATCGTCTGTCCGGGTGATTTTCTTGTTGTACCTGGGCTCGACAACATCCTTAGGTACCTTTGCTAAGAATCCGTCAGCTGGTTTGGATTCGTTTTCAATTTTACGTCTGAAAACCTCGAACTGTTTCGATTTTCCGGCTTCCTTAGGTCCGAGTTTAGCATGCCATGCTAGACGCACGTCCCTTTCCTTGTTGTATGACTCCTCTAAAAACTTTTGTATCTGAGTATTGGCCGGATAACTTCGGCTTGCCATCTTAACAGATTGTTTTTGTTATTATATTCTATCTTTTTAATCTGAATAGTTAGAAAATCACAGAAACGAAATCACCCGTAGAGAAATTGTCCCATTTAAGTCCTCGTGCTGTCACTACACTTTAGCCGAGTAGCGTCCTAATGTCGCCTTAGAGACGTGACGTCATATATCTCATAATGTCTCGCGAGAATCAATAGGCTTCCGGTTTAATCAACAACAAAAATGGCGCCCATGTGTCCTGAAGAAGTTGACGTTTTCCGAATTCCGCATTCGCGGATGAAAGAACTTGTCTGTCGTTACCTTGACATGGTAATTCATTTCAAAATCTTAAATCTGATCAATAGCGACAGGAACTATGCGTTGATAGACCCAAGTTACAATGTAAACCACTGTTGAATATGTCTGTAAAATTAGAACACTGACAGTTCCTGTTTGTTTTCATTGTAGCCTACATCTTGACCTTCTTTAATCATCTGGTATTGTGTGAATAGGCGATGATATATCTATATTTTAGTTGTATTGATATTGCTGAAACCCTTGAAATAAATGTCTGACAACTGAAGATCTATTCCAAGCTTACTTTACAGTTCAACAGTGTTGTGTGTTTTCTATGACAAGTTTTTAAACAAGTGTTAGTGTTACCCCTGTGTCTCCCCAAGAACAGTCACAAATTCAAGGTTAAACTAATCACCCACCAGTTGACTCTGGATATTTAACAAGGGCTGGATGGTTAGTGCCTGACAGTCCAAAGTATGTTAAGTAGGAATGGGTGAATTGAGAATCTATCTTATCTTCCAATAGTGTCAAACCCCTGCTGGGGACCTACACATAGGTCAAGCTGCAGGAATATGAGTAAAGCTAAAAATAAAGAAAGGGGGGTGTAACCAATATACGCAACTAAAAATAAAATAAGTATTAAATATATCAACATTTTGAGCAAATAGTGAGAATACATGATGTAGTAGGTATTCTTGTCCAGACTGTTATTCCTGCGGTTCTGCGGAGTATATTCATTGGTGGTAATTTGTGTACAGATCCAAGCTGTCAAAATAGGCTTTTAGAAAATTCTACTTGACTTGACTGTTTTGCAGCGACATGGAAAGTAGTCTGTTATTTTACCTTCAAACTCTAGTTTACAGATTAAATAAGTGTTTGAATGATTTGACACACATAGATTGTTAATAAAAGGAGAACAGTCACAGTGCTAGAGTAACACATGACCAACCCCCATATGCATTAGTTAGAGAAGATGAGTATATATACAGGTGTAAATCGTCATAAAGACTCATATACAAGCGGAAAATATGATAGAATCAATCAGAACTTACAGATCCAATTTCATAGTGTGAATTATTTATTTAAATTTTCGAATGTTTCATGTAATAACAGTTAGCTTTTTAACAATGAACTGGCAACATTTATAAGAAATTTCTTGGCAACTTTAACCAACAATGACTTGCCTAAAGACCAGGCATGGAAAAATAATGTGATAAGCCGTCTATGCGATAGATGACGGTACAAGTAAAAATTCAGCAGGTTTATAGAAGTTTATGGAACAATTCATAAAAGGCAATGAACAAAGTACATTTTTCGGGCCTTAAAAGTTGGCAGTCTTTCACTTTCTTTGGTTGAGCCGTAGTGTAAAAGATTTCTTCAGTAACTTTATACAGTGAATTTTCAATTCCAGTTCTGTACAAACAAACATTTTTACAACATAATCTATAGAAAATGAAGGTAAAAATTCTTTATAAATTACATGTTAACCTTCGAAATGAATCATAAATTTGACTTGTCTCATTTCCATGTGTTTACCTTATAAAAATGCATAATCTCTCTATAGAATGCATTGTTTGTACAAGCAACATGTGCAGAACTTTATATTTTTTTAATATCAAGCATTAATATATCAAGGTCTGTATTACATCTATATTTACTCTTTATTTTGTATTTTGTTGGACGTGTTAAAATTATGTATGTTTTTGCCTTTAATTTCAGCTAACAGCTACAAATTTCTCTGATGTTGCTCATCTCACAGCTCTGCTGGAAAATCTGATTAAGACTTTCCAAGAGTTTATTGCCCATGAGCAGATTGAAAACCGTTTTATTATGAAGAAGTTGAAGAACAAGTTACGCTCACTGTCCATACAAAACACAGCAGTATGCAACTGTCATAAAGACAACAAGCTTACAGACATGCTGAGTTTGCTACAAGATGGCTACAAATGCACCAAGAAGCCAGACGCAGATCGAGTCAACTATGGATTACAGCTGCGACAAGCTTTGGAACAATTTACAGAAACTTTCATCCCTCACATGGAAGAGGAGGAAGAAGTAAGGCTAACCAATGATTCGTTGTTCAATTGAATTTAAGGGGATTCTTGCATAGAGTTAATTTTGACAGGTTTTGACAGTTTTTAACAAATATTTACATATGAATTGGCCTATAAGCATTGATTATTTGAAGTAACCGCAATAACAGTTTAACAGGAAAATAGATACGTTTTGCATTTACTTTGAAAGTACACAACTGATATTATTTCCCATTGTAAAATGCATAATAGATAATACAACTTTTTTGTATAGCTTCATTTCAAAAGAAATCAAATCTAATTTTGTTTAAACACATTCTTTCCATTTTGTTACGCATGATTTTATAGGAGATAAATATTTGAGTTATAACAAAATTACAGGTATTTCAACCATTGCTGATGCAGCATTTTTCCACGGAAGAATTAAAACAGATCAAGGCCACAGTCATACAACAACACTTCAAAGTCGAGCCAGAGAATTGCCAGGAAAAATGTGTGGCTGACAACAAATCATGTATGTAACACTGCTTAAGTCCTTCAACTGTCTCCTGTAATAAAACATACACACATTGGAATATAAATTCTCTTACAGATCACATCTATTATGGTTCTCTATGATATGAAGATCAGTGTTTTCTGGTCAAATGTGCATGATTTGCATCGTATATGCCCTAGGAAGACCAATCATTGTTTGAGATTTAATTTAGACTTTTCTTGCTCTGTTAACCCAAAGATATGTCATAGTTATTGTGTGGTAAAAGGAAACACATCGAATTTGAACTTTAACTTTTAGCTAAATCACTATTTTAGGCAAGTCAAATTTAACAGCAGAAACTGCAGAGTCTGATGAGGCACACTATCAGTCAGGAATGAACACATTGCCTGAGGAGGTGATATTAAACATTTTCTCCAACCTAAACCCCCAGGACCTGGGTCGCTGTGCACAGGTATCAAGAAAGTGGAATAACCTTGCTATGGACGGATCACTGTGGACAAAGCTATACCCAGTGAGCTGGGCTCAAGGTCAGTGAAGGGATAATAATGATGCATGATGGTTATATACAGTGGTCAGAAATGAATTAACAAAATATGTAGATTCTTTATTCATTTATGAGAATGGGCATAGTGGCGGAATCAAAACAATCCCAAAACAAAGCTAGCTGGCCATTTAGACTTTTTGAATTTAGCCAAAATTTAAAGATTAATTATTTTCATGTATAATAATGGGCGCTTGTTTTCCAATTTGGCTACAGCAATATAATACACAAATGTATGTAGAGTTATTTTTCCACCCAAACATGTGCCTTTTTAACCCACTAAAATAAAAACTTCACTGCATTAAAAGTACCTTTATATAGTTTACTGTAACACTACTGATGTGTGCTCATCCACTGTTTGTATTTCAGAGTTGTGTCCCTTTGACTAACAGCTCTTATGCACAGCAACACTTGTATTCTGTATTTCAGGCAACTGGGATGCTACTACTGGAGTGTATGAAGAAGATGAACAGGATGTGATCAGTAAAATGGATACAAAGGCTCTGGATGAGGATGCTGATGTAGATGAATGTGATGATTGGGATGCTGAAGCTATAGAGGTATACAAAACAACACCTGCTATAAATTGTAGCAATGATTCAAAGTTTTGAATTAATAGTTTCACAAGACATTGGACACATTTAAAACAAGTCTGTTATGTCTAACTATTCATTTTTGTCACCGTTTAAATTTTTTGAGTAAATTTTGTTTATGTAAAGGTGAAGGTGAAGCTAGTTTATCCTCATAATGTGGTTTAGACTGATCAACACGATTTTCTTCCTTCAAGCTTTAAGAACATTGCTGACTGCTTTATGATGGTGACCTTAGTTTAAACTAATAGATTTGGTTCCTGTAACCAACCAGTACTTAGCAATCAAGTTAAAATGTCTTGCTCAAGAAAACAGTAACAGAAACAGCCCACTGTGCCATGCCATCCCTATGACAGTGACCTTGATTTTAAGACAACTCAACTATACCCAACGTGTGCTGTAAGTAAGTAACTATGGTAATGTTTTGTTTCATGTGTAGTATATTTCCTAGACATGTTAATTTTATTTTATTCAGATCCAGCACCAGTCCCAGATGTTGACCTCTATGTGTAAGCACCTACTGAATCGTATAGGACGTTCTGTGAAACACTGTGACCTGGCTTATAGTAAAGGACTCACTAATGGATCGGTGAGAACATTCATTGAATTTTAGAGACTTTTCTAGAAGATGCTTGTTTAACAACTTGCAATGAGTACATCTTAGATTGGAGGAAAAGAAAATCAAACTTGAAAAGATAGCAAGTTTACTGCTGGAAATGTTATTCCTTAATTGTCAAAACTTCAGATATATTTTATATGATAGCTACTGCAAAGACAGTTTAATTTCAATGCAAATGTTTACAATTTACAAATAGTCATTACAAGACATGTATTCCCTTTCCTTCTTTATTTCAGTTATACAAGATCCTGACCCTGTGTCCACATATGGAGCACTTGAACCTGACTCAGACCAGAGTTTCTGATCTAGGATTTAAAGGGTATGTCACCTCTGTAGCTGGGTTAACAACAGCTTATTGTACAATATTTCAAATAAGATTCAAATGCTAAATGACCCTTATTGTCTCAGCTTTTTTCTTAGTGCATGTAGCAATCAGTGACCAACTGTCAAGTAATTTCTATCAATTGTTTGATACATAATTTAACTTAACTCGATAAAAAGGTCAAACACTTTACAGTGCTATTTATCTTTCAGATTCAAGACTGGTGGGTGTGGAGAAAAACTTCAGCATTTAAACCTATCCGGTTGTCTGCACATAACAGATCTGACCCTCCAACGATTGTCCAGAACTGTTTGTCCACCACCTGAGAAAGATGAGATACTCGTAGAAAGCATGATTGTAACGGAAGTGGGAAAATTAATGGATTCCAAATCAGTAGATGATGAGGAAGAAAAGACAGAAGAGGCGTGCTTGAAATGTCAGCAGAATCAGAGCACATGTGGCAGTGAATGCAATAAGAAGTCATGCAGTAAAGATACTGATGGTCCTTGTTGCATGAACAAAGAGAAGAACTGTGAGGTTAAGAAGAACACATGTTGCAAGATGGAGCTGAAATCTGTGAACGGGAATCATAAGTGCTGCACGAGGGCTGGTCCCTGTCAGGCTTGGAGAGACTCAAACCAAGGATGCTGTGATATAGAGGTGCACGGCAGAGAAGGCAGTCCATGTTGTAACAGAAGTAGTCAATGCAAAAGTTGTGATTTGATGGAAACCAAGAATAGAGGCAGATCAAGATCACCAGACGAGAATGGTCGCGGTTTTGGCGGGAAACCAATGATGGGAGATAAGCGTGTCGTTAGTTCCGTGGTGAGGGTTGACAGGGGTGAAGGTGAGGGGTCAAGGACATTTTATGACACGCTTCACTCCCCAGCTGAAGAACCAGACAAAGGCTCGCATTGCTCCACGGAAGAAAACCTGCGTACATTCAACACAACGGACACAAATACAACCATTATGATCAAACCACAAGATGATGCGTTAGTAACAACACAAAATCAGATGAACCAGTTGAATTCCACGCAATTTGATGAGAACACGTCAGCAGATTTCCACCCTGGTCACACATACTTGCCTGAATTTATCCTGGTACGGATTGCAGACACGATTGCAGACAATGACATAAACGATACAGAGTCTGTGAATGAGACAACCATTACAGACCTGGAGAAATGTGGTAAAGAACCCAATCAGAATGACAATGTGAAGACAGAGAAGGCAAAGTATAGAAATGGACTGGAGTACTTAAATCTGTCTGGATGCTTCCATATCACTGGAGAAGGACTTGGGTAAGTCAGTTTAGTGCTTCAAAGTGTGTTTATGCCTCGACCATCTTTTGTGTCATAAAGCTTTCACCCAATCCATTCATATAGCCTTCATTCCATTCATCCAAACAAAGTGAACGGTATCTGCTTGTGGACATATTTATTGTTTCCTAGAATGTTCTTGTCTTCAGAGCTACAGTAAGTGTTTTGTTACATTCTGTTAAAAGGAAGCATTCAAATACATTTTGCTTACACATGTTTAACATATATCAGTAATTTATCTAATGGCATCAACCATTTAAAAATATCTATCAACCGTGTGTAAACAACTGTTTTTAAATGACCAATTGAAAACCTAATGCCCCATACAAGTAATCTAGCTCATAAACACATTCATTTACAAGACATTTTTTTATTTCATTCCAGTGTCCAAAGTATGTTGCTAGGAAAAAAATCATCAAAAGTAAAATGTTCATATAATCTAAGACAAACTCATAGTTGAACAGCAGTAGCTTCACATTGAATGATAAAGTTTGAACCATGAAGAACTGTGCACAGCTACCATTGACAATTTTGAAGCAGAAACACTTTGATTCAGCTTAGTGTAATTGGTTGATGTTCTTTGGCGATCATTTACAGCATACAGTTCAGGTTGAAAGAATTGTAGCAGATGAAACATGCTTTACTGAGCCTATAAACCAACCAGGCTCAAAGCTTCGTATTGCTAGTTCAAAGAAATAGTCTGCTTCTTTAATGCATGGTAATTTGAAACTTGTTATTAGTACATGTATTGCACAACTGTAGATTAACTTTAACCTTCCAGTGACATTCATTTGAACATAACTCTTGTCTGTTATGCAAACTTGAGTAGTCTCCCTTTGATCATAATTGTTTTATTTATTTTTAAATTCAATATGTTTAAACTACATGTCACAATACACACCAAGTACCTTGATAGGGATTATAATTGGATAATCCTGTTTTTGGTAATCTTTCATTTCTCACTGGTTAATAATTTGAGAAAGTATTTAGGCTAGGGGATTGTTGACTGAGTTCAATCTGTTGTCAACATGTTAATCAGGGGGTTTGGATATTTGTAGTTTATATTGTAGCTAGGTCTAAAGTCTACGCAAGTATTCCCCTGCACAAATACACTTGTTTTGTACGCCTACGGTATATTGGTAACAAGCAAGCCAGTCCAATATTTCCACAGCTCAATGATTGATTTGTGGTTCAGTCAGTCATAGATTTCTCTTTCTCTACAGCTCCATGGCCTTTGCTACATTTGCACAGCTAAAAAAGTCGTCTCTGTATTCAGTAAATATTTGTAGGAATTGTTTGCACAGAGCTGTAGTCAATGCCAGTGATACTATTTTCAGATTTCATTGATTCAGATAAACACTCTAGACTAGGCCAGGTTCTTTCTCTGTGTTTAAATTGCTGTATAATGAGATTTAAAATACTTCATGTGGAGAGTTTAAAGCACTTGATATTTCCTTATTGTGCAATAGTTAAACTTTGTGTGTGCAGATTGCTATTTGACACAAACAACTCCACTTAAATGATTAATTTGTTTCCACATTTAAAAGAAATTGGAACAAATAGAATTTATAGAAGCACATTTATCTTAGAAGTGCATTTTGTATGGAAACAGGTATTAATAGATGCTTAATTCAACGTGGTGTTTGTACTGTTAGTGAAACATGAAATGGAAGAAATTCTAACAGTATTAAGAAGTTATACTTTTGTTAGGAGTGCACCAAGCTTCCCTGTTATATATATATATTATGTGTGTGAATGTTTAGTGCAATCATGACAAAACACAAATCAGCTTTCATATGGTTATTTAATAAGTCTAGTCTTTAAGACACTTGCAATATTTCCAGACTTTTAAATAAAGACTAATCAGAATGACTTTCTGGTGATATATCATACTATTAATTAGTAATCCAATTAGTCCATTACACTAGCTGGAGCTCCTGTACAAACATGTTTTAAAGGATAGCCGTGTTGCATATCTTTATTAAGACATTTACGTTTCAACTTTGATTATCAACTATTGAACGGCAAATGGTTGTAACTCTATATGAAATAAGAAGTCAATTATGTCAGTTTCTCTCTCCAACCGTCGATATAAGGTCAACATTTCAACATACTTGTTATGGTTAAAGGTGATGTTAAAATTGATAAGTTGGTTGGGTTAGAGCCATGAGAAAAAACTGGATGATTTTATTGTAGCGGTTAATTGATTTAGGAGTTCTACAGCCTGTTAATGTTGTTTTTATGCTGTTATTGTCAGGACTGTAATAAATCCAGGCCAACGGTGATGTCAGATCAGTCTAGATGTTTTTTAACAAGGTGATACTTTCATGAGACTTAAGGCTGACATCAAGAAAATTTGTGTTACCAAAAAAAATGCAAGAAATAGAAGCTTAAAAACAGAAATGCAAGTGTCAATATTTACAAGGACTGAAACTGATATGAATTAAGCCCTATTATATTTTTGTTGCCAACTGATTGATTCAAATGTAGAGATTTCTTTGTAAGTGGTGATTAAATTCCTCAAAATAGCATATCAGGCTTGATTCAAATACAGAGAAATACTGACTAGACTATAATGAAAGGACTGTTATTGGTCTGGAAATCTTTCAGGACATGATTATGAGTATGTCGAAAAAGAACGTCTGAGAATTCTGAATTGGTGCTGTCAAATTTTTAATCTTTGTCACACTTATTTAAGAATTGTATTTCACTAACATCTCTCATTGATTCCCCTGTGTATCAGCTTGTTTTAATTTGACAGGAGCTGTGACATTCATTGAGAAAAGTGTTTGAAAACTCTGCTAAAATATTAATCTTGAGTCTTAATTGTTTTCTCAGCTTTGCATACATGTGCTATCGATTGTCAATTTCACTGAGTGGTAGACTTATTTAGTTTCTTCATATTTCTTTGGGTTTTTGTTTCTACATTTGTGTATATCAAGGGTTAATCTTGTACCATGTACATGTATGCAGATGCTTGATATAAGGCATAAGTTCTAGCTACACTTTATGACTATTTTATAGGGTGCTGTGTATAATTTCTAGAATCTACATTTTAGCTGTAGACAGATAGGATTCCTTGTATTAGTTGGATTGTTGGCTTCTACCTGTACCTTCAAAATATTCATAATAGAACTTCAAATGTTCACCTCATAGAGACCAATTAGGCAACCTTTTCTAGACTGGGGTCAAGGTCACAGTTCAAGGGATTTATAAGGCTTGGTTTGTATTTCAACTCTGTATAACTCTACCCCCCCCCCCCCAACAAAAAAAAGCAGCAGCTTTGATTTGAGTAACACACATTTGAGATATACAGGTAAATGCTAAAGGATAAGCCTGAACAATTATATTTTTCCAGTTTATAATATGACTGAATTAGTGTCTTACAATTATTAACGAAGAAAAGTGTAATAAATGTTCCAGCTACTCAGTTTTTAAATACGATGAATCGTGCAGTGACAAACTAGAGGATATCATGTACTTTGCTTGGTTGTCTAGTACACATATGCAGAGCATGGTGATGTAACATTTAAGCACTTAGAGAAGCTTGACAAACTGTACAGGACTGATATCAAGGGACAAGCTGCACAACATTACCTTAATGATGAAAATCATAGATATTCAATAATGGCTTCTGGAGCATGAAGAAGTCCTTTATGTATGAGTGGCTAAAAGGTTTGCTAGATGTCTGTAAGTTTTAAGTGCTCTGTCTTTCAGACTCTTTGGACTATAATATGTTGCCTAAGAAATGACAGTATTGATTGCCATCAGAAAGTACTCTTAACATTATTCTTCAAGAATTTGAGCTTAAATAATTCATTTTTATAACAATAAAAATAAGTGCAATGTTTTCACTATTTCATCAAAATTAAATCTTGAGGGGTGAATATACGAAGGTTGGTCTGCTTCTTTGTTCAATAGCTCTTAGAAACCTTTTGCTGTAACCTTTTAACTTCAAGACCTTTTCTAGGTACCTTTTACATCGTTGGAAAGCTTGTTTTAGGTAGCTCTGTTTAGCTTTGGGTTCCTGGCACATTTAACCTTTATGTACCTTCCAAGACTAACATTGAGATAATGAGTATCATAGAACGTTAAGATGAAACTTTCTTAGTGGCAGAAATCAGAAAGTTGTGTTCAGGTAATTAATCAATATAAAAGAAAACAGTAAACATTATTTTAAGATAGGGAGAACATGTGATAAGGTATCCTAGAATAATGAGGTTACTGAGTACAAGCCATAAGCTACAGATGGTGTTATTTAGTGAAATCAGTGTAAATCAGACTCAAGACAGAAGCGTTATAAAGTATTTTCTGGTTTTATCTAGCGGGTATAAAATTCAGAGGTCAGTGTTTTGCATTTCTGAAATTAAAGGCCCCATTGTTTATGACTGAAGGCTGAGTCCTTAAAGCCTTTAAGAGTTTGAATGGTCCTTTGTTTTAAGGTTTGGTATTTGAATTCACTTTTTAGGGTTAATGGATCTTTTTTGGGTAATTTGTTACGATTTTCTAAACTTCCTGTCTTTTTTTATATTGATTTGTAAATATATTCTGCTCCTCCTAACTCACTTATATCTATAGGACTTTGCCTTTTTGTCCTTTCTAGAAAATAAAATCCAGAAAATGTGGCGAGAGAAACAAACTGGGCAAGGCGCCGTTTGACCTAGTTAATCATTGAGACATATATAACTGTATTAGATAACGCAACTTGTTTCTTTATTAAATTATAAAAGATGTATTTGATAAATGAGATTTTGTCGCACAAGGAGATTGTTTCATTTGTTGTTGTTGTTTTTCAAAGTCTTTGTTAGATTTTAGCCGGAAGGCTGTTTTTGGATTCATGTAGACTTGATTACATGTAGGTTGAACACTTGTTTTAACTCATAAGGGTATCTTGTTATAAATGAAATGTTAGAAAATCTTTGGAGTGAAAAGAAAAGTGTTCAAAGTGCTATGGAATAAAGAAGCAGATAAAACCATGTTGCATTCACACAGGGATACATTGATTGTAGTTTGTCAAGATCACTCCTTACATGTTTAATTATGGTTTGTTTAAAGTTGGCTTCAATTGTCCCTATGTAGTATCTGTGATAATAGTTAACTCGGTCAACAAGTCTTTGGATCTCACATTTGATACTCTTATATTGAACTATGTTTTATATTTGATCAAATACTCGAGATAAGTAGCAAAGTCTACTACCAAAATGTTGAATACGAGATATAAAGTGTTGATATGATAGTTTTCATTACAAAAGATCAATTTTATTTCAATCCCAGCATACCATTGTCCTCTTGCTGTCGATGTATGGTTTAATTTATTTATGTATTTTAAATTTAAAGAACCATTGCCAGATCTGATTTCATGTCCAATTGATTGAGTCCATGTGAAACAACTTTTTTGTGCCTGGGAACATAACAGATATACAATTGTTCAGTGTGGAAGAGTAAAAAAGTTAGATTGAAACATCATTTTGAACATCTGAGTAATGCAACTGTTTACATTTAGTTCATTTCCCTTGTTGCCTCAAGTCCTCCAGATTTGTTAATCTTCCAAATGACTTGTCAATTAGGTCTCAATTCTAAACGATCATACTTGAATGTCTTTTTCCCCAGGACTTTCAAAGAATTTAACATTTTCATTATGTTAGTTCAGTTTGAAACTCGTAAAATGCTGTTTGAGAGCAGAACTAGCTCAGTAAGTTATATCATAGGAGCCTGTATGAAATAAGGTCTCAATGTTACAACTTGGCATAACTTGCCACTACTTTTGAGAGTTCTCAATTATACATAGAGAATGGCAATCTTTAAATATAAGATATGCACATAGTTTAGGGGTTCTCTTGACAATGGTTGACTGTTACCTTATATTGTTGGTATATACATGTATAGGTTTGTTATGTATTCTGATAAAACTGATGGATGTACAGTACAAACCTCTTGTTAAACAGTGAACTTCTCCGGGACTGTTTCATGCTAGAACAAATAGCCAGTCATGTAGGTAACATTACTTATATATCTGATAATTGATTGTTGTGTGGTAAATGTTTTCAATGACTATATAGCTTGTCCTGACAGGTGTTAAGAGCTTGTATCTTGGTAGGCTTATCTGTAGTTATCTGCCCATAGATATGGAAGATAAGTGGAGCAGCTACTGGAACCTGATAATAGTTTACTGCCCTGCCCCCTTCTGTACACACTATTTCAATTTGGAGAGAAAAGAAGCAAAGATGACCTAAAGACTATTCACTATAACCATGGGTGATCTTTGGATGTTCCATGTCCCCCTAGTCCACATTTGGATGTTCCATGTCCCCCTAGTCCACATTTGGATGTTCCATGTCCCCCTAGTCCACGTTTGGATGTTCCATGTCTCCCTAGTCCACGTTTGGATGTTCCATGTCCCCCTAGTCCACATTTGGATGTTCCATGTCCCCCTAGTCCACGTTTGGATGTTCCATGTC
>ENA-OREC01000457-OREC01000457.1-marine-metagenome-genome-assembly--contig:-NODE-457-length-15854-cov-14.537111_pt1 | contig 15854 bp, 6 predicted proteins | sample MGYA00248626_ERZ508543 | MGnify/ENA primary metagenome ERZ508543 (study PRJEB26211, sample SAMN05518279) | marine metagenome | isolation source: Puget Sound, Washington, USA | host: Bankia setacea...
TCCCCCTTCCCATGTCTCTCTCCCCCCCATGAAAACCTTACTTTAGTCATGTAAATAATATGTTATCTAAGAAGAGTTATCACAGACATTCTGCATGATTGAAAAAGAAATATTTTGTCATTGATGCAGTTTTACATGTATGAATTCCTCCAATGACGACAAATGATCAAACAAGTGCATTGTGGTCATGAATCAAGCCAAGAATCACTTTCACATTCAAACGTACATTAGACGGGTGTTGTTAACATTTCACAGTACTTCAATTCAACCTGGAGTCATTTGTAGTCACCTCTATCCCACTACAAGCAATGATTGGTTAGTTTATATCATGGTTGGATACACATGAAGCTCCTGTATACATCGTCGTAACTTACCTCGTGGTAGAGCAGCTTCAACTGTCTGAATAACTAGTTAAACACCAAACAAAAATACAAACCAATATATAAAATAATACAAAATAATTAAAGGCACAACAGCAAAATAATTATACAGGGACTATAATGTTTTTTGTTAACTTGCAGAATACGAAGATATTAAATGTCCACAAGGTCTGTACATATATATAACCATGCATTTATACAAAGCGCACCACACCCCATTTAAGATAGACTGATTGACTGAAGGCTTATTTTTGTATTTTTTTAGTGTGAATTATCACATGCTTGCTTCTATCTGTTTTTCATATTCAAAATCAGATACTTTTCTGTAAATATAGGCTGTATTGTGCATTGGTTTAAAGAGAATATTAATTTAATAATGTAATAAAATAAGTGAATCAGTTAGACCTTAAAAATAAAATAGAGTAATATAAAAGCCAAAACTGCACATGAAAATTTGATGTGGGAACAATCTCCTCTGTCTGTTCTCACACAGGTCAGTCCATTTCTCAAAGATGTGATTGGGCCAGATTCCAAAAAAATCACTGTACTAAATTTTGTTTCTTCCAAGTATAAATATAGTTAAATCAAATGCTTAAAAGGACCCAGCTCACAAATGTTGCTGCATGGAACGCTTTGTTTTGACATCTAAATCATGAATGACACTGGGTTTTGAATCAGACTTATTTGGACAGGTAAGAAGAGAAGTCCAATGTTCAAAAAAGACACTGACACATCCTTCCGTATTTCTTTCCCTGAAGAAAAACCTTTCAAAAATAGGTTGACATATAGTTGAATTATTAAGGATGATATAATTCAGATAATTCATTCAGTCCACACGATGACATTATTTCAATTTTGAGAGGGAAAATTTCCCCCACCTGGGTAATGTTTAAAATAGTCGAATAATGCAAGTTTTGAAGATAAAATTCAAAGAGAACTACACTCTCAAAGCGAAAGGGGAATTTACCTGCTAATGACACATTACTCTAGCAAGAGATCGATATGTCCAATAATCTAGCTGCCATTTAAATCAAACAAATCTCAATGTTTTGGAACACCTGTGTTTGTTGATAAATTGCACACGTTCTTTACCTTCTACTAAAGAGTATTCAAAGGTCTCACACATTAGGTTAGGCGGCACTAACTATGCATGCTACTTCCAGTTTCACTATCGATTTATTTAGCCTTATATAGGAAGTGACTCAATACTTTTAACCAGCCTATCAGAAAACACCATGCTTTTTATATTTTATGCATTTCAATTGTTAAACTGATGAATAATTATTTACAAAAAACAAAGATAGTAATTTGAGTTTGTTTCATTGAATTCATAATTTCTAGCTGGATTGCAAATAATAAAATCCGTTCTATCTTAAACAAGCCTTCAGTAGTAGTTGTAGAAATAATGGGGGAATAGATGCTACAAATATACAGGATAATGAAATATAAAAAACCCAAACAACCAAAGGAAATTAGAAAAGCCTTTGAAATTGTTGGACTTGTAGAAAATTAGAATGTTGCAACTGAGTTTGCATTATTGGGGACTGATATTTATGTACATCACTGACATCGCATAGTCATTAAACTCTGTGCAAGAAAACATTATGTGAAAACAAAATACATGTATCAGGACCACATATAAACATCAAATTTCAAACTTTTAGTGTCCAACGTTATTATTTTGCTAATATCTTGAGAAAGGTTAAACCAACACCAAGATTAGCTGTCTATACAAGAAGGAAATAAGGAGGAAACAGAAAATATAAGATAAAGATAAGTTAAAAAACTGCCAAACACATGCACACAACATCCAATCTTAGTGTTTCTTAAAAAATCAACACATAAGCAAAATTATACTATCAGATCATAATGTTCAAAAGAGGAAAGTTAAATGGTTCTATCAGAAAAAAACAATCAAGGAAATTAATGTGAAAGTGGTGTAACTGCTATTGAAAATAGAAGCAGATAGAACTCTCTCACATTCACCCCTTGATATAGTGCAAGAACCTATTAGCTTTCCCCACTTGACACCAGTTAAAGTTTCAATCTTACCCAATGAGCCACCAAGTCTGTCTTCCCTCAGTTGCTCCTCGTAATCTTGTTTGATTTGTTCCAGTCTGACGTTCCATTCTTGTTCCATACGGTTCATCTCCTCTTTGTGTTCTTTACCGAGGGTTTCACGTATGTCCAGCATAGAGGTTTGGTGGGACTGTTCTAGCTCTGAGCGCATCAACTCCAGCTGACTGTTGTAGATTTCTTCCAGGGTGGACCGCATGGCTTTCACTTGGTCTTCAACATCATCCTGCAAAATAAATGGAGAAATTTTGATAACAGGACAGCGAGAGGTTCATCAAAGTTTGTGCATTATACATTTTTAACATCCTTTCATATACATGTAATTGATATTTTGTGGAATAACCCAGTCTATGATAGACATCAGTCCTTTTGCAATGACTGGCTAGTAATTAGTTTCCAGTTTCCATGGACTATATTCAATGAAAAAAACATAATACAACGTAATTGGGACCAGTTCATCACTTCAAAACTGGCGCTTTCGACTCACAATCAGTGAATGCCTGTCAGGTGTAAGTTTGAACCCTATCCAAGGCTCTCGGTAGACAGCGTTATTTTGTTAAAGCAGACTTACCACATGTTGATTGTGCATGTCATCTAGCTCCAGTTGATGCTGTTGGTCTACACTTGTCATCAGGCTCTCCAGCTGATCCTTGTCTTCTGTGGCCAACCTAGAGCCTAGACTGTCCTTCATCTGTAATATGAATAACAACAACATGAGAAGAACTGAATAATGGCTTAAAGGTGATTGGTTAAACAAATATCTCATCTTACGATCTACTATTGGTTTAACAAATATCTCATCTTACAATCTACTATTGGTTTAACAAATATCTCATCTTTCAATCAACTATTGGTTTAACAAATATCTCATCTTTCAATCTACTTTCCTTCATAAATTCCTTTTTTGATCATCAAGACTATTATATCGAGGGTAAGCGTGCAATGGTTCTGGGTGCTTTCGAATATAGATCAAAGCAGGTTACAGCCCATGATAAGTTGTCTTACCCAATTCATCTACATGTCAATAACACATGGTTTAATAGATTTGAAAACAATGGTGAAATCGGGTTTGTATTGCGTTAGTCTATGAGAAACTTGGTTAGGAATTGTAAAACCTTTTTCGCACTATTAAAACAAAGGACGTACATGTAAATAGTGTTTCTTCTCCAAGTAAGCTTCATGTATTTTTCAAACCCCAAATATCTCATTTCATTATAATTTGGTTTCACTATTAATACATATTCACTATAAAGACTTCTCACTGTAATATATTGAAACCAGGGTGGTTTTATTAGAACAAGCTCATTATAAACAAAAGGCATACTTGTGAATAGGGTTTCTTCTCCGTAGAGGCCTCAGCACCAGCACTGCCATCGTCCTCCTTGGAGCTGCGACGTTTACGTGAACGGTCAATCTCTGAACGAAGATTCTGTAACTGGTCCTCGTACTGGCCTCGGAGCGTTTCCAACTGAAAGAAACAATGGATACATACAATAAGTATGAACAATGATGCCTACATATCTTCATCAAGGAAGCTGATACATAACAGATTGAGATGTACATCAGATGACTATACATCTTTTGCAATGTCAGCACTTTTTCAGTCAATTAATTTTCATAGCTATTACAAAATATCAGGTAAAAAACATAAACATATAATTGGCTTTAAATATTAAAACTTAAAAATTCCAGCTGAGAGTTATGAAACAGTTGTCTTTATTTTACTCACATTTGTGTTATTTATATACAATGTTTCTTGCATACAAAGATACAATCAATAGTGAATTTATAACTAATACACGGTGATACATTACATACATTGAGTGTTTGGTTTATACAGGTGTCAGTTCAGTAAGCAATATTCTTTGTGTTCATGCATCATCAATCCCAATACCAGAGTATACAAGGAATAAATACAAAGAATGTTGAAGATTATTGGAACAATTAACTCTTAAAAATTACAACACTCAAAATGAGACAGTGTTGTAATGAAAAGGCATGTAATATTGTAACAACTTTATGGTGTAAGCTAGGTCTCCAAAGAGATTTAGGATTGTCATATGGCTGGCATGCAAGACATGTGAGTTTCCACCAAGTACTCTAGTTTCCCCCAATAAGACGACAGCACTGAGATATGCATGCACACATCAGTACCAACAAGAAAAGAGTTGCGTATGTTTTAATCATTGTTTCTTCTACATAGTTTGTATGTGTTTCCACCTTTGCTTTCAAAATATGCTATTTATACAAAGCTCAATATATTCTAGGAAACCAACGATAGACGGCTTAGGGGGTTGCTGTGTTTTGTATGGGGTTTGCTGTGTTTTGTATGGGGTTTGCTGTGTTTTGTATGGGGTTTTCCACCTCCATCCTTTCAAAAAATCGCTATTACAAAGCACCATAATTCCACCAAAACCGAAAACAGCAACAAAAGCTTTGATAATTAACATATTGTTATTTGTGGTGGTGAGCTACTTAAATACAATACGTTAATCCTAAATAATATACAATAAAATACAAAAGTTTATTGCATTAAGAACACATATACAGCAAAACACAAACAACCAGAATTATGTACAAATATTTTGGAATTCTTGTAATAAATATCTTCTGTGGACCAGCTATATAAATTACGATTGTATTGATTTAAACATGTGCAATGCAATTTGAAGTGTTTAATACTTAGAGATTATATAAACCACACAAACAGGACCCCCAAAGAGTTCAAAGAGATTTACTTTTTACGTGTTTACCCTAATGTTTTATCACTAGTTTATGACATGCTTTGTACACCTTGTCTTAGTTTTTTTAGTTTTTTATTTATAAACTTGTGTAGATATGAAATACTGTATACCTATGATTTTATTTTTCATTTTACTTAAATCTACCTGCACATGTATCAACATTTTAGGCTATGAAATAGGACAAGTTCAACCAGATTCTCTCAACACATTTTTATGATCTGTACTGAATATATCCTCGAATAATTTACATAATAATTTATCAAAGTATGTTTTTTTCACACTCCATGCATTTGTATAAATATGTTGTGAAATCAATAAAGGTACTATATAAAATAGTTGGATTTGTGTAAAAGAGTTGTATCTGCAGCATACCATAATTAGAACTTAAGGCAGTTTGATTCTCGCTACTAAAAAGACACCAGTGATAGCATGGGTATGAACTTGTATGAAAAGAAGTAATTGGAACGAGAAGTATTTGCTCATCCATTTTACATTTGTATGATACACAGATTTGAAGTACAGATGAAGATTTCATGCAGGTTTGAAATATAGACATGTTTTTAAGACCTAGATATAAACTTGGGGTATATCTATAGCTTTGAAATGTTTTTAGCCATACAGTACAGATTGACATTAAAAGTATATGAACTAGGTGCACCATGGGATTAGCTTGCGATCACTCAATATAAGCTTTATTTATCGTCCTCCCTTTAACCCACCCACCCCCCACCCCAAAAAAACTTTTTTATAAAAATAATTTCAAACCTAGTGATTTGGTGAAAAAAGTTTGTAATATTAGTGAAACGTTATATATACAAAGCACTTGAGTTTCCTTTATTTTACGAACTGTTTTTATAACAATTGGATTGCTGATTCAGCATTTTTTGTCAAAATACAAACACCCTATATACATCAGACATGGAGTCAAATAAGAGTGCTAATATTTCTCTATATACACATGTAGAGACTAAAAGAATAATAACACCATTAATCCTGTATGCATTAAATTCCAGATAACAAGTGATATACAAACAACAGCGAAGACATCTAATCATTTAAAAGATTTGTGAACAAAAACATGTTTAATTAAATGTTGTAACAGTTTTTTCACTAATAAATTGTAGAAGAGAAATAAGTTTTTTGAAATGTTGTGAACAACATGACTGCATTTGCAGCAACTTCTCTTTTGATAGACTGATGGGCAGAGCACTGATGGGCAGAGCATTTACATTTATAGAACACAGGAATACACAAGGAATCAGATGAGTTTGCTTACAACAGGAGTGACAATATAAGATCTACAGTGAAACAACAACTTACGCCATCTTGGAATTTACAACATCGACCAGACTCTACCTTTTGTTTGGCCATTTCGATGAGAAACCCTTCAGGCTGCCATCTTAGGACTAAACCTTCATCTCTGTCTCTTTCTAGCCCATGAAGGCTCATAGCATTGATACGAAACATCTTGACTTTTTTATTACTTTCACTTTAGGTATACTTTATATGGCAACAATTCTACTTTCAGTTTCCATATACTTAGTTAAAGGCTCTCAAATCAGCATCAGTTTTTTGTTCCCATTGTACTTTTTGGCACCAGACTGTTATATATTCGCAATTCATATTCAACTATTTAGGTCAAGGTAGTTTTTATAAGTTAATCTCTCACTTCACAACAGATTTGTTTCTGTCGCCAAATATTTAAATACCGGTACTAAGCAGGATTAGTTGATCAACTATGCACAACTATTAACGAGCTATCATTAAGTCTAATGATTAGTTTCATACAAATCATTGACATTCAAAAAAAATCCAAATGTAAAGCTTCAGTTCAGTTACTTGTCCTTCTAAACTGTGTGAGTAACATGTGCATACAGAATCACAATAACTCATGTACTAAAGAGTTCATATTCTAATAGCCTCATAAATTAAATAAATTCTTTATAAAATAAATATCTCCATATATAAATATAGCACTTATTCTGGAAGCCGGATTTCAGTTTCCAATAATTCACATTTCCAAGGTACAGGGCACAAACATTCCAAAGTCCTTTCTTGCAATTTTCAAACAACACGTTACGTAATATAGTCTATTAAAATCCATCACACGAGTTCCCTTTTCTCAATTTAAATACCACTCAACTCCCTGGTTTGAGTCCTTTCACCTGCCCTTTCCCTATGAAGAATGACTGCTAGAAAAAAGTTCTGTAATTCTTCAATCAAAGACGTCAAACAGAACCAGCCTCTTTGTACATTATCTAATTGTTCAACTCAATGCCGTAACCTTCTATCTCATTATACCAGCCATATCAAGTTAAGTCTATATGGCATGTAGCTATCACAGTCAAGGTTTAATTATAGATTTTTTCGTCATCAATAATTGATCACTATAACTGCATAACCCCTTGCTACTTAATTAACAACTCTGGATCTCATAGTGTACTGTTACAATTTCATTTCCCAAAGATATCAACAGAGGCAGTAGCAGCAAAACTGGGGTAAAACACTGTACCTGTAACTTAATCAAGTATAATCAATTGTTTCCATATGGCCAGGGCTTTGTCTTTTTGTCGCTAATTGAATAATTAATGAGTAAAAATGATTAATAAACAATTGAGACATATGTCCACTTGTTAAGCCTATAATTAGCCTACTAAAGAGATTCTGTTGGGCTGGCTTGATCAGGTAGATGGAAACTTACAGTAGGTGTGAAAAACAAAACTTTCAAAGAATAAAAAAAAAGTATGATTTTCAAAAAAGTAGTTTAAGAAAAAGTATCATAATTATTGTTAGGACAATCACACTTTTTTGTTCAAGTCTTGCATTAAATAGTTGCATTGCTATAGAAGCATGAAACTTATGTCAACTAGCACTATTAACCCATGCTCTAAAAATATATCTTATGCTCTTTGTTCTATATGTTTAAATGATACCCGGTTTTCCCCATATGTTTAGGATATTTTAAAATTAGATTCCATGGTTAAAAATGTAACCATTGTTTGTTTTAGAATTATTGCAAAGATAGCTAGGTGCCAACATAAAACACAAAAAAAAACACAGATCACCAATCGGATAGATAAACATTAATATAATTAGATATCCCTTTTAAACTGTTGTGTTATTTTTATCTGAGTCCTTTATTGCTATCTGTCCAATTCCAATGAGAGAAGTGATATTTAAATTATTAATGAAGCTTGCTCAGTTTTACTGCATGCCTCAATATGTTGATATTAATACAAGAGATCTAATTATATCTAGGCTTTTAATAAACCACAATGTTAGTTGTATAGGTTACCTGGCTACAACCTGTAATACTTCAGGTGTGACCCTTAATTAAATTGGAACTTTGACCTACAATGACACATGCTTGTTTAGTTAGCTTTGATTTATACTAATTATTTAAGTTTAATTGTGATGACACCGCCTCCACGTGGCCTAGTGGTAGGGTGCTGGCATCCAGTGCCGAGAGGTCCCGAGTTCAATCCCCAGTCAAGGACTGTGTCTGAAAGACGTTATTAAAATGGTACCAGTAGTTCGCTTGTTTGGCACTCAACATTTAAAGGGAAATTCTCGAGAATTAAGATAGGACAAAAAGTAATGGATAAAATCTGGGATGGAAACCCTTCAAAGTTGGAGGTCATTGGCCATTGTGGCGGGGGTGAAAAAAAAGATTAACAAAGCAGAACTGACAAGGTTGACGAAAAAAAAATGTAATGGAAGCAACTCTGCTTATCATATCGAGCTTCAAATTTTTTCTGGGACCAACTTGTACTGAGAAATGAGAGTAGTTTCTTGCTCAAGGAAACAATGCGTACAAGTAGCTAAGCTCTGACATTGCAGTTAGGTTAACATTAAACATCACAGCTCAATCCTGGGTTAATAATATTATGACAGCTGGCAATGCATATAAAATATTCATGATTTCTTGTCCCTTTGATTACACCAACGCTGATTGGTAATACTATATCTGATACGAACATGTAATAACAATAATTAAATTCTTTATTACGCTAGCAAAGACCAATAGATAACATTTCTGTGGTTGTCTGTAATTTTTACCTTATGACCACACAGAACCGAAAAAAGTTGAATGCTAAAAAAATACCTGCTGAAACTATTTTTTTTTATCATTTTTGTAACTGCGGCAAAAAAAGTATGCCAGTAAGGCTAATTGATAAAACTTTTGTTTATTTTGCTGGAATTATAAGTCATTGAAAATGCCATTTTCTTACTTTATATTCATTATGATAAAAAGAATCTTATATACCAAATAAATGTACCAACAGTATTTCATTTCCATTGCATTCTCAATATTGGGTGAGATTATGATCACTTTTCATTTTCACTTGGTGGCAAAGACTAACATTACCACTGGTTCTGTATCAAATAAAGAAAGAGGTGACCAAACCAGTATCTTACTACCTTTCTTGTCCTATATTGTTTTTGGACCTGAAACAGAAGACTTTCTTTGTTTGGCCTATCTATCTTTTAGTAAACTGTAAAGGTATCGCTTACAAAATCCAATGATTTATATGTGAAACAATACTAGTACCAGCCAACATTTCGAGGGCTGAATGCAAAATGGTTCTAAGTGCTATTGATTAAAGAACCAGATAGAATAGTTTTGTTTTCACCTCTCAATTTATACTTAAAGTGATAAAAAAGCAGAATTTATTATTGATTATTATTCTTAAATCAACTACTACAGTGGAATCTCAATGAACCAAACACTCAAAGCACAACTGTGTCAGCCTTAGTTATAATGAATTCAGGAGAATGTTCCACAAAAATGGTAGTTATCAAAATACATCAATACACAGTGCAGGTATTATAAACGGGTTTTGTGTATGAATAAAATTGGGCCATAAAATTACCTTTTCACCTGGTCAATCACTGGACCACAGCCCAATTAATGACCAACACCATATGTTCTGGTGATAAAAGGCACTGATTGGCTGTATTGTGAACTCCTTACTGTAAATCTATTCAGCCTGAAGACATATTGGTATAATTTGTGTATAGCCATGATTGGGTGTAATTTTAGGACCTCCTTCTTTTGTTATGTAATTTTAAGACTTTTGTGATGTTATCTTTAACATTTGCTTTGAAGTTAAGTTTTTTTTAGTTGTAAAGAACCTATTCACCCCTTTTAGCACTTTTGCAGATTTAAATATTCACACTTTTTGATGTAAAGAAAAGGCAACCCTAATTTTAACACTTTTTCATAATACATTGATGCACCTATAGACTATCATTTCAATGGTCTCTCTTTCTACTTTTACCATGTTCAATATGAAAGCAAGCTGTTGGCCCTTTCTATTTAGAACCAATGTAACACGGCGAATCAATGTACCATGGCAGACTTGTTAGTACACAACAATTTTTTATAGAATCTCCCAGCATCAAATATTGAAACATTACCTACTTATTTCAGATTTTTACCACATGCTCTAAAATAAATGTCATTGGTTTGATGCAGGACATAACAACAACAAATTAAAGTGTTATTCTGTCGCTGACAACAGTTTATAGTGTGAAAGCAAAACCTTGCAAATATAACAGGGTGCTTCACACAAAACTATAATGTCGATGTTCAATGGCTCTAACATTTCCCTTTATTTCCAATTTCATTTACTTAAACGACAGTTTTAGATGGGGCAAAAGCGATATGTTTTTACGTGCAATTAAATAAACAAGCTATAAGGTAGAATTCTTGTGCATACACCCCTCAAATTGTACATAGGACATGTTTTGTCCAGAAGTGTACCTTATACTGCCCATTTACCTACATGATTTCAAACGTGAACAGTTAAAAGAGATGTAAAGGTGACACACTAAAACTAATCATTATTGCAATGCAGTAATTGGGCTCCAAAATTATCTTTTATATAAATTTTCATTCACTAACCACTGTACGGAGGGGATAGTTTGTCCCTTATGTTTATTTACTTACTGTTTTCTATCTAGATTCAAATGTGAACATGCAGTCAAAAGAGATGTAAAGGTGACACACTAAAACAACCCATTATCGCAATGCTGTCAATGGCCCCAAATTATCCTTTTTTTTAACTTTTCGTTCACTATAACAACTGTACAGAGACAGTGTTGTGTCCCTTATGTTTACCTACTATTTACCTATATGTATTCAAATGTGAAAACTCAAAAGATACATGATTATAATGCTAATAGGTTTGCCATGGCATACAATCCAGAATTATCTTTTTCATTTATTTCATTTTTTTCATTCACTAACAACTATACAGAGGAAATGTATGTTTTGTCCATATGTTTATTTACTTACTAATTACCTATCTACATCAAATAGGAACACTGAAAAGAGACATGGTTATGCTAATATGTTTGCTATCCTATACAATTTAGAATTATCATTTTATATTTATTTCAATTTTCATTCACAAACAAGGCTACATAGGGGGATGCAACTGTTTTGTCCATGTTTGCCTACAATTTACCTATCTATATTTAAACACACATATTCAAAAGAGACTTGGGTATGCTAATAGGTTTGCTATCCATACAGTATGTACACCCTTAAAGCTTCAAAAACATTCCATTCATAAATAGTACTCAAAAGACTTGTCAAATCCTTATCTATCACTTTGTACACAAACAGAACTCTTCCTCCAACCCCAGATAGTTTTTAAGTAGCCTTCGATTCAGATTGATAAAACTGTTTACTGTCTGATCGATGGAAAGAAAGCAGAATGATTTAAATGCTATTGAATGAAATATAGGAGTTTTTGCCATCCATTTGTTGACACTTTAAATACATAGAGTTCCAAGTAGTGAATGGATATAAGGTTTAAGTATGTCAGTAAAAACTTTTACTCCCTTCATTGCAAACTTCTTCTGTATAGTTGACATTTTTTTTGGTCTATTTTTTTTTTATGTTGTTCCAAAAAAACTATTGACATTTTTTTATGTTGTTCCAAAAAACTCTGACATTTCTGGGCAAGCAGATTTAGAGATATAATAGCATCTTTAGGTATTTGTATATTAATAATCAGTTTGCTAAACAGTACAGTGCCCCTCTTAACAGGACCAGCGTGAGAGCAGAGAAAATGTCCAGTTTAGAAGGGATTTCCTGTTTAAAGGGGTTATTAATACATTGTATAGAAGATTTAGGACACTAAGCCATGTTCGGTATAGAGAGGTTTCTGGTATAGAAAGAGTCCGGTTTCACAGGGTTTCACTTTACAATTATTCACGAGGAAATGGTGAGTATCTGATATCTACCAAATGTGAACTGAATTCTAATCCACCGCAAATTAGAAAATAAAACATTTCATAGTTTTACAGTAAATATCTAAAATACATTAAGAGCCAATATGGGTAGGTAAAACTCAGTGAAGAGAAAGATAAAAAGGAATCCAAGGGGGTGAATGCCAAAAAGAGTTCTATCTGCTTCTTTATTCAATAGTACTTAGTAGCCTTTTGCTTTAAGCCCTTGTTACTTCCAATCCTCCAATTGTTTAACAGGGTGGTGACATTTTCTACTGGCACCTGTGATTTACTGCCTGAATATTTTACTTGTATTACTTGCCCATTTTAACATTCCAAATATCTTAGTAAACAGTCACACCTGTAAACTGTAGAAGCAACATTTGTTAGAACCAGAAAGCATAATATGCCTTTTCATAATTATATAAGTGACAGTTGTGACAATCATAATAAACATCTTTAAATGTCAGTGAAACGCAGAGTTCAAGATCCCCTTCAATACAGTCCATTCAGCACAAAATTTTAAATTCAACTCCATTGTGTTAATGCGACAGCCGAAAGTGTCCTAAATGTTCACGAACGAAGATTCAGCAAATAGAGCCTTTCCACGTTTACCCCTTTAAAATAATCTTCATAGGTTTTCTTCAAATATTTAAAGTGAACTCTAAACTTTTTACTAACAAAACTGTTCACACTGCTTCAACAATTATTTAAATGTTATTTTGTTATTCTGTCATATTGTATATTACCTGCACTATAGTATAATGACAACACCTGACATACTTTAAGAAAGCAACACCCTTAACTTTGCCCGTACAATCAAACAGTGGTCTTCATCAAGCTGATCTTAAATAGGGAAACCCAATTTCATAGAAACAAGCTGTTTGGGATAGGAAAATAGGTGACCTTGATAGCAGGTGAATTAAAATAGTGTGTGGTTTTATCAGTGGAATATTACAGTAACAAATTATCAGAATAATAAATGAAAACAAATTTCTTAGTGTGTATAAAAGGCTAAAAATAATAGATTTTCCATTGGTGAAAAGAGGTAATACGATCGGTCAAAAAGGTAATACGATCAGTCAAAAGAGGTAGTACGATTGGTCAAAAGAGTTAATACAATCGGTCAAAAGAGGTAATACGATTGGTCAAAAGAGGTAATACATGTATATACTATAGCCTTTTGTGTTCAAATGATGGAATATTTTATAACCTTAACGCAAAAACATGCAATCAGTCCAGACGGTATTGTAAAAAGTTAACATTGATGTGAGATGTTTTTCCAATGCTTACAGTATTTGTTATGAATGGTTAAAAATCGCCGTGTTAACCCAATTAGATATATCAATATTTGACTTAACATTAAATACACAAAAGTGGGAATATTTTGATGAAAAAGCCCAGTAAGTTTAAAAGGAAACTGCTGACAAGCCATTTAAATTGAAGGAGGTTTTAATTCAGAGGTTTTCAATAATACAAATCTATATACAGTTCTATACAATGTACGATGGCGTTTTATAATAATAGAAAACAGAAAACAAATTTTGGCACTTTTTTCATATTTGATATATGATCGGGAACAATAAACTCTCAGAAGACATTTAAGGGTTATGGTTTTGGTTTTGACATTATTCAACGGGTGAATGTGAAAGAGTATTATCAGCTTTTTTGTTTAAAAGCATTTGGAATCCTTTCGCTTTCACCCTCAACATCTTTATAGAACAATACACATATCACTTAACTTCTCTAGTCCTCATTTATTCCATAAAAATGTCATGTTTCTCTCCCAATGTTACATCATAAAACCAGCATCTTGACATAGGTATTATCAAAAAGCAAACAAACAACACAGGACATGTATAGTTGTGTATCCTGTCATATAAGCCATTTAGTACATACCAAAAGAGTCTAGATAGATAGCCATTTAGAACATACCAAACAAGTCTAGATAGATAGCCATTTAGTACATACCAAATAGTCTAGATAGATAGCCATTTAGTACATACCAAACGAGTCTAGATAGATAGCCATTTAGCACATACCAAAATAGTCTAGATAGATAGCCATTTAGTACATACCAAATAGTCTAGATAGATAGCCATTTAGTACATACCAAAAGAGTCTAGATAGATAGCCATTTAGTACATACCAAAAGAGTCTAGATAGATAGTCATTTAGTACATACCAAACGAGTCTAGATAGATAGCCATTTAGTACATACCAAACGAGTCTAGATAGATAGCCATTTAGTACATACCAAATAGTCTAGATAGATAGCCATTTAGTACATACCAAATGAGTCTAGATAGATAGCCATTTAGTACATACCAAATAGTCTAGATAGATAGCCATTTAGCACATACCAAAATAGTCTAGATAGATAGCCATTTAGTACATACCAAAAGAGCCTAGATAGAAAGCCATTTAGTACCTACCAAAAGAGTCTAGATAGATAGCCATTTAGTACATACCAAATAGTCTAGATAGATAGCCATTTAGTACATACCAAAATAGTCTAGATAGATAGCCATTTAGTACATACCAAAAGAGTCTAGATAGATAGCCATTTAGTACATACCAAAAGAGTCTAGATAGATAGCCATTTAGTACATACCAAAGAGTCTAGATAGATAGCCATTTAGTACATACCAAACGAGTCTAGATAGATAGCCATTTAGTACATACCAAAAGAGTCTAGATAGATAGCCATTTAGTACATACCAAAAGAGTCAGGATAGATAGCCATTTAGTACACACCAAAAGAGTCTAGATAGATAGCCATTTAGTACATACCAAAAGAGTCTAGATAGATAGCCATTTAGTACACACCAAAAGAGTCTAGATAGATAGCCATTTAGTACATACCTGGAAAAGAGTCTAGATTTATAGGTTTAACTAAATCTCACGAAAATCTCAGAATAATATATTGTCGTTGTTCTGACCAAACCGAGAAATTGTGGAAAATGCCAACTTTTCAGGAAAAGGTAAAATCTGAATATTCTTTGTTCCAAAAACGAGATGCCAACCAAATAAAAGAAATAATCACTTGTTTAAACGTACGTTATTAATGCCATAAACTAAAACACTTGCGATAAAACAGAACACATTGAAAAAAGGACATACGTGATTTTCGTATTAATATGTGGTATATATAGAGAATATAGGCTAGCCTGGATTTTCACACACCGTTATTTTAATACTAATCATTGTCATCCAAAACTACAAGCAGCTCTGAATTAGTTGTTTCAAGTGACCCATGCAGTCTACCCCTACACGACTTGTTGCCAAATTGACTATGTTTGTAAAACAACTAAAGGACCATTACTCAGTTCCCCCTAACCTGTCCACCATGTAAAACAACTAAAGGACCATTACTCAGTTCCACTAACCTGTCCACCATGTAAAACAACTA
>ENA-OREC01000458-OREC01000458.1-marine-metagenome-genome-assembly--contig:-NODE-458-length-15852-cov-14.079746_pt1 | contig 15852 bp, 5 predicted proteins | sample MGYA00248626_ERZ508543 | MGnify/ENA primary metagenome ERZ508543 (study PRJEB26211, sample SAMN05518279) | marine metagenome | isolation source: Puget Sound, Washington, USA | host: Bankia setacea...
TACTTGTATGACTTGTATCTCTACTTGTATGACTTATATCTCTACTTGTATGACTTGTATCTTTACTTGTATGACTTATCTTTACTTGTATTGTGTGATTTCAGGTCGTGGTATACAGTTGGTGCAGAGGAAGAAGACCATCTACCCAGAATGGAACACATGCTTTGATGCTCACCTGTATGAGGGGCGTGTCATACAGATGGTTGCCATGGAAAGGCCCAATAAGTTCCTTGCAGATCTAACTCTCAGTGCCAAATCACTGGCAGACAAATGTACAGACTCAAACATAGTGACAGCTTGGGTAAGAACATGTTGGAGATAGTGATGAACTTTCTCAATATGAAGGAAGGTTCTCAAATGTATTTGGCAACTATTCATAATACCTAAATTGTCACAAAGTTAAAAACAAGTGGCAAGAGTGGGAAGAGACGGTCTGATAATGCGAAATACAACAATGTAGTATTCTTTGACTTGCAAATAGGTTTTTTTAAAACATGCTCAATAGTCTTGACTGGAGACATTATTAATGTGTTCACCTTGTGACTATTCATGCTGTTTACAGTTAAGTACATACTCACATACATGTATATATAACAAACATGTGCATATAACCAACATGTGCATATAACAATCATGTATATATAACAAACATGTATATATAACAAACATGTATATATAACAAACATGTATATATAACAAACATGTATATATAGAGGACTGTCAGCAACGATGATTTCACATTTATATAAGCTTCAGTTTCAAAAGTACAGGGTATTTTGTTATTCATGTCTACTCATACAGACGCATAAAGCAAGATTCTTGTGAACATAGTCTAACATATTTAGGAATAACGCGTTAACTGAATTACCAGTTTCTTTACGTTGTTCCAAATGTGTCACCAGCGACAAATAATAATCAAAGAGGACTCAGACTTGTGAACATTGTATTCTGTAGGGGGTAGCTATAGAATCTCATTTTACTTGGCTGTCAATGTTCCCTGCAGCCTTGGAAACAGCTATATTTGTATCTTCTCAGAAATACCTAGCATTGGTTTTAGAACAATTTTATAAAAACATGTATGAAAGTAAAAGTGAAATTGAAAATTGGCAAAATTACCATATGTGTCATGTTGTGGAAGTTTTAAACTCAGATTGAATTTTAAATAATAAAACTGGTAGCAATGCATTAAACAACAGTGGTTAAGGTTTGCTATAGCTTGAAATGCTCATTAGTTATAGTGTTTGCTTGTAGAAATGCTGATATAGTTTATACCAACAACAAACGTATGTGTAAGAAACTGTATACATCTGTACTATCATGATGAAACACATGATACAAATACAGCTAAGTGGTTATTTAATCTGGTAAATTTTACAATCTTAAGTTTTGTGTGTTGTTTTAGTTATGGCTTCTGTCACCTTCAGTGATTAGTGAGAAAATGAGTTATCTTGTACATGCCAATACACTTAGTCTTCTGTCTAGAACAAAATCCATTATTTTAATCTTCATATTCACTGTTAAATCATAAAAATAAACAGATATAGAGAGCAAAATGAGAAGAGATCACGTCCATCTTTTGAAATCTGGAGACTTGAAATGTTGGCTATAACATCATACATGCTCATTCTCTTCATGATATGACAAAAAACTGGTTAAACCATTGTACATTTGTACCAGTAATCAATTAAACTTTTGTCATTTTAACTTGTCTTACGTTACACAAACATTTCTCATGTTGCACCATTTATCTTTCAGCTGGACTTGAAGCCTTCTGGCAGATTGCAGTGTCAGATTCGATATTTCACAGAAAATGAAGGTAAGCAGGTCATGTGACATAGATACAGTTACCATGGAAACCATTTGAGATATATACATGTGATAGATATATAAGAGTATTTATGTATACAGTAGTGACATGAAACCTTGGCTATACTACAGTACCTGGTTACCTCCTAGTATTGTGAACTATATGAGTTGTGTTGTTACATGTGAACCTCACCATATTTGGAACCAGTAATTACCGTATAATGTCTATATGTCTGGTTGAATATGTGCCTATACTGTAGATCATTAACATGTCCACAATCTCATTTTCAACTTTTGTTGTCAATGTTGTCAGCATTATCATTTGTTGTTGCTGTTATTAACTAAGTTCAAAGTTCTAAGGTCTATAAGCACTAAAAACGGTATATTGCTTGAATTAACAAAGATGAGTAAGGGCTTTAGTTATTTATTGAGAACAATTGAAGCGTTTTAAGATAACCAATATCAAATGACTGTTTGGTACTATGCTCATAAAATATCAACAGCTTCTTAGTAACAACAATGGCATTTGAAAGTAGTGTCATCAGGACAAAGCATTGTAAAAATAATCCTGATTTTTTTTTTCGTCTTAAGAATTTGACATGTTATTGTTTTATGATAATTCAGGAGAAGAGAGAGAACATGTGACTGAAAATGGTAGGCTTTTATGGAATGCAATGTATTTGTACCCCTACCTGTCTAGTTAAAAGTATTGCCCAACAGTGTGCATTTTTGATGACTTGCAAATAATGACTGTAAGAAACTTGTGCATATTAACTAGAGTGCATTGTGAGGCTGTAAAAGACTGATCTCTTGTTTGTTTTACATATCTTACAACAGATTGCATAGAAATATTTTGGAGTGTGTTTTTTTCCTTGAGTTCTTGTATTAAAAAATATTTCTGTTTACTTTTGATTGTTTTCTAACATTTTAATGATTCTATTTTCTTTTCATTTTGCATGAAACTTGTATGACAATGACTTATCAGCGAGTTCTCGAGGTTCTGTGATATTTCTCCGTAAGTCTTTATAACGATCTTTGTCTACACTATGGGACTAGGACATCAGGTTAAGCTCTTCTCTCTAAGATTAATAGTAAACATGTATGGATATTATTTTTGTTTATAATTTACACAGATCAAGTTCAGCAGTGTAGACAAATATATGGAACTAAATAATTATGTTACTATGGTAACTGAAGCCTGGTGTAATTCCTAAGCATATAATTATACAGTACAAGATTTAGACAGGGAATTTTATAATCACTTAGAACTAATAAAAATATAAACCCCTAAAAATTCCAGTAAATTGCGGTTCTGACATTCATTGTGTTTTCTGAAAGATTTTTCCCTCTCTTCATTATTAAAAGTACATTACAGATCCGCTCAGGTACAGGGGTATCAAGAGTACATTTCCTGTAAGCTATTGACTCAAAAAGACTCACTTAAAATTGTCATCATATAAAACAAAACAAATGAAGAATAGCCCAATAGGAATCAACTTTTTCCCTCCACATTGTAAATACAGGGATTCTGATTTTCTTTAAAAAAGCCTGAAAGTTGTGAGAAAAACGTTGAGAGCAAGAAAACAAATAAACATCTTAGCATACATGGAACTGATGGGCAATAAAAAACAATAACATTCATTTAAGTGTGGCCTTGAATTATTTATGAGAAATTCATTTCATAAAGTACAGTCATTTTTTACCAGGATTTTTCTGACTTATAAGAGCCAATTAACTGACGAGAAAGACAAACGGTATTTAGCTTGTGTGCACTGTAATACATGGGACTTATTTGACGCATTTTAATAAAGAGCGGCTGCCTTATACCAAGTCTCTTTTAGGCAAATTATAGTATGCTTCCTTGACTTGTTTTGGTGTCGTTGATGATTGCAAACAAACAACTGAGAAAATGCGTGAGCGTAAAAGAACGTACATTATTTTTGATTTTTGATATCGTGGATATAATTATGTTGTCTGTTTGTTGAAAGATTTGGGTTATGATTTTCTCTGTTTTGTTACTGTCTGATCAAGTATTAACCATAGAAGGTCAGGAGGATATTTATTTCACATGATTGGTTTCTTGACACATTCTTAATATGATACGAGATAGAATGTAACTTATTGACATTAAAAACAGTAAGGCCAAATTTAAGTTCCATATTTAGTAAACAAACCTAATAATGTTAAGTATATAGCGATAGATCAAAACTAGGATACTCTAAAAATGATACTTAATACTGCTACTGAATACTGCACCGAAATCAGTGTTATGAAAGTGCTTGACAATTTTTAGATCAAAGGTCATATCTCAGTAAATACTATTACATAACTATCTAGATTCATTTTGACTTCATTATCTGGGTATTTAACGTTACTGGACCATGTATCTAATCTCTGACTTATATCTACTTATCTATACTGTTAAAAATTATATCCTCTCCTCACATCATTAATATACCGTATTTGACAATCCTAGTTGAACCGTCTACCGCGGTATCGATATTCTGTAGATGAGACCAAAACTCGCTGACAGATCAGGTTTAAAACAGGTTTTCAGGTGAAGCTAAAAACAAGCTAATTATGCTTTGATATTAACTTATTAGGAAACACTAAAGTATGGATTTTTGTCCCTTTTTTGTCATATTGTCGAGTAATGACTTGTCTTTTTTTAGCATGCACAAGTTGTCTTTGTGACGTTAACATGCCAAGTTTGTCAGACATGGGCGTTACCTTGATTAGATCTCATCATCTAAAAAATTCAGTGTGTGTTTCTTGTACAGACAATCAACACCAGGAGATTTAAGAACCCTTGTAACTAAAGTAGTAAACATATTTTCAGTAGTAATTATTTATGTTTATGTGTAGAATCAAACTGCACAAGCTTGGTATGTGTGTCTTGTTACTACCTGAAGTTTCATATATCTTTAGATGAGCGCATTTTACACTGAAACCTCTGATATCCAAACTCCAACAAAACCTCGACACCAGTCCAACACAGAGAGTTGAATGAATTTAATATATATATATATATATATAGTTCTTACAGTTTTCTGTTCAGCTCTTTAAATTGTCTACAGCATTGTTGTGACCTATCATTTATAAAAAGAGAAAAAAACATCAAAATTCCTTAATTCTCAAAATTTCATATAAAAAAATGTTTTGTTAATGGTGTGTACAATGTAGAGGTTTCGTTGTATTGTACTTACGTTATGTGTTAGTGATGTCAGCTGTAGTTTGTGATTGTTCTGAAAGCCTAGCAAGAACTTGGAAGATATATTTCACATGATTTGAATGGCTTTATAAAAACTACACTCGGCTATGTCTAAAGCATGGCAGCTAAAATGGAATGTCTAGCTTCAAGTTCACAAAAGCAAAGTTTGTATATATATCCTTTTCCAATAGTTAATATAACTATACATAATCTGGATTAATATCTATGAGCAAAGTAACACAATTTATTTCAATCCATGTTTATGGCAGAAAAATGAAATATATCTTCCTAACTCATTCTGTTACCAACCACATGTGACAGCCAATAGTGTATGTTTTATAGCTTGTACTGACTGCATCTATTTTTGTTTGGTTTGCAGAAGTTACCCGCTCTAAGAAAGGTAATATCACTCTGCACACTGTTGCCATAGTGATTTAGTTTATATCACAGTACAGCATTAGCACTTTTTTTTTTATCAAGGAACCCCAACCTGGCTGTAAAATGTTGTTTGTTAGTTAGAGATAGACCAGCCTCTGAACCTGCTACTATCTGACTATTAGCTTTCTCTTGTAGCCAAGTTAAGTACACATGCCTTTGCTAGTCTCATGTAGAAAATTAATTACCCTGACTAAAGTAGAACAGCAGACAGTCTCCATCCAGTTAAGCTGTTTATTATGATATTACCATATTTAGTTTGCATTATCAATCTACCATGCAATGTTATGCTTTAGTTGGTGCTAAAACCATACAGCTTGGTCATGTCCAGATGGATTCTAAAGCTTTAATCCATAGTTTAACATGTGATATCCCAGTAAATGGTGTACCCTAGCAGCACATTTATTGTAATTGTCTCACTAGAGGTCAGCACACCTGAGTCATAATTGGTTTGTGCAATGTTATTGTCTCACTAGAGGTCAGCACATAATTGGTTTGTGCAACGTTATTGTCTCACTAGAGGTCAGCACATAATTGGTTTGTGCAATGTTATTGTCTCACTAGAGGTCAGCACACCTGAGTCATAATTGGTTTGTGCAATGTTATTGTCTCACTAGAGGTCAGCACATAATTGGTTTGTGCAATGTTATTGTCTCACTAGAGGTCAGCACATAATTGGTTTGTGCATTGTAATTGTCTCACTAGAGGTCAGCACATAATTGGTTTGTGCAAGGTTGATAATAACTCAGTACAATACTCATATTGAATAGTCATTTTATTTTGCTTATTTATTTCTGCATTAACGTGGTGCTTTTTTTCCTTACCTTAAAAGTTTCTTTTCACTCAGTTTTAGATTTAACATAATCGGAACTTGGATTTAACACTTTTAAGTTATTGTGTTGCTGTTGTTTTTTCTTATAATACTAATATTTTTAGAGATTAAATTCTAACTGTGTGGAGATTAAAACATACCTTACCTGTATAATCCAGTCCTCTTACCTTTACCTCTGATAGTTCTCAATTAGGCATAATGAAGTTGTTAATTAAGAGTGTAAACAATATGGAACTCCTTGTGTGGTTCTATAGTGACTAATCCAAATGTTTAAAGGAACTATAAACACAGTAAGGATTTTGTAAAACAGAATGTCAACATTTAACATCTTGTTGTTGTTTTTATGTAATAGATACCATACCAGTTTTTCTTCCAAAGTGTCCTCTTATAACCGTTAGAAGCCGCTTTAGTGCGGACGAACTACAAATTGTAAGAGGACACTTTGAAAGATAAAATGAGTTCAGGTATCTGACTTATACGACAATAATTGGCAACTCTTTTGACAGAAAAAAACGAATCAGCAAACTCAATGTAAACTATAAGCATACAGAGTATTTCGTTCAGTTTCTATGATTTGCTTTGGTTACCCTAAACTAACGTTTAACATTAGTATGGCCTTCATTCGCCATGATTGGCACCTATGAATATGTGCACTGGCAAACTTCGCCCCTGCTTTTCTGCGTAGATGTTTTGATAACACAGTACTTTTAAAACAGTCTACTTACAGAAATAGAGGACTGTTATTAGCCAGATATTGTGATGCATCGGCGTATAATATAAGATGGTAACAACAATTCACTGGAAAAGTTTGAAGTCTTGATTTAGTAATTTCTGCTGGCATTCTCCATGCTGCACCCTTTGTAGCTTCTATTTAAAAGTCTTTGATAATAAGTCATTTAAATGTCTTTGATAATTAGTCATTTAAAAGGTCAGGAATTCATGCAGCCTAGATGACTAAAGACTGATGTTACGGTTCACATATGAAATCACTCTCGTCCTTTCAAACCATTATGCACCTCATAATTACTCTTACCTATATCTGTCATTGTAAACTATGCATCATCTAGCTTTGCTTTTAAGATTCATAAACACTTTTTTGAAAGTTATATAACTGACTACAATACGATAGAGATCACAGTGATCAGGCAACTTGAGTGGTTGAAATTTGTTATTGTTTTTTGCTTATTAGAAAGTTTAACATTGTTCACTGGACCGTCTCAAGTATTACTAGTCGTGGTCTAGAGACACTGGTGCCTTTCACATACTTGGCTAAATGACCAGTCTTTCTTATTCTTAGCTGAGTGTGCTACAATAAGTATTACAGATTCGTATGCATGAACCTACATTTATATCAATACATTCGGCAGTAGTTGACATATCTGTTAGTATTTTGCTTCAGGTCTTTATGCACTACTCCTGGCCCCACCCCAACTGTTTATAAAGGTTGTTTGGGAATGTTAACGACAATTTGCTGTCATTTGTTCTGGCAACTATATGTAATTGAACAGCTGCCACCACTTCACCATTGTATAGCTTCTTTCTGGCTAACATGTTGTTAATTTTATGTATGAACAGTGCAGGGATTAATCTTTCTTTTCTTTTTATGTCATATGATTTGCCTTACTGTTCTAAATGTTTCAGCATTATAAATATGAGCCTAATTGGTGAAAACTTCCAAACAACCTTTTGTATAACACTGTTTGTTTAATTGTTGTCTATATCTTGTTTATGTTTACATTATGAAGTTATAGTATAAGCCACTATTTATACTGTTTCCTTTAACAATCTTCTGAATTTTAATCTTTTTATTTTGTAATGTTCAATTTCAAGGCGTAGAGTGAATCTTTCTTATACCACATTCAGTTACCTTCTTGGTATGCGACACATGAATCATCAATGGTTGCATCTAATCAATGTTCAGCTCTGTACAATGGACATACAATTAACCTTCGGCGTCATGTCGATTCACAATGATAAAGCTATATACATTCTATCATTTTATTTGATTGTATTTGATACATAGTTATCACCAAAGCTGTCACTCAATGGTATGAGAGGAAAGATTCACTGTACCTGTGTTTGTCTAACTAGTATTGTTTCCAGTCAGTCTATCATTTAACCTTGTTATAATGTGTCTTAGAGATAAAGTAACACTGTTTGTCTATAGTTGAACTTATTCTTAAAGACCACTTCAATATTATGACCACCCTATAACTCAAACCGTGATGTTACAGGTCCAGTTTTGCCATTCAGAAATAGTATGACAAATTCATTACTCAGTACTGGTTGGTTCCAGGAATGAATCAGAGCATGAACTGGTTCCATGACAATCAAACTACACTAAATTAGTATAAACGAATATACTTATAAAGCAACATAAGACAATAAAAATGTAGTAAATGGATTTAAAGGTGGTTATAGTATTGTAGTTTTTCAGTATGTTGATGTTTATATTTGTATGGTTTGTTGATCTTGTGCATGTTGCCTTATTTGCAGGGAGTAGGCTGGACTCACAAAGTAATGTGTTACATGTACAATTCTTATCTACTATTCAATGCTTTTCTATGTAATAATTATCTGCAGCAAACTATATCTACCAGCTTAACATTTGAGTTTTCATGAGTTGAGTTTGAAACCAAGGCAATTCTAGGGAAAAGCAGACTAGATGATAACTTGTCACAACTCTAATACTGCTATAACACGGAAAGCTTATATTTTGTGTTTTAAAAAATGTGTATCAACTTCTGAAAATAATCAGTACATGTAGTTAGAAACAAAACATATTTCTAACAACTTCTTCCATTGTGTTTTTCAGTACAGTAATTACAAACAAGGTATCAAAGGAGTATATGACAAATCAGGAAACAAACTCATGAAAACTCACAATTAAAGTCACACACTAATTAGTCATCAAGAAAATTCCAACTTTATTTATTTTACAACAATGATGAAATAAGCCCATACAACTTCTATTAATCATACATGGGTACAATAGCAAGTGACGGAGGGCGGAGCAAATTGATTATCTCCTTGTCAAGTTAGTTGGATGGTATCACTTACTGAAGCACCTTTTTGTTTTAACACTTAAATATCCTAGAGTTGATTCCAACCAACACTGACAATTGTACACATATCCATACATATTCCCATACATATGCACACCATTTTATACAAGTACTTTCATATGCAAGGGCTATATGGCTATAATAGTCTCATAATTTAATATTTTATGTAGTTTTGTCTGAATTTAATAAAACTAAATGACTTGGGGGCCAAAATAGACTTGTCGATAAGGTATGTCACTTGTTTGGAAGCTTCAATAAGAGAAAGATTTACAGTACATTGTTTACTTAAAAATACCTTACTACTGTCATACTTGAAAGTAAAAAAGTGATGTTTTAGGAAAATTTATTCTTTTAAGTATGATACAGCAGTAGTCTAAAACTAATGACCAATCAACTGAAATATTGTTGAATTATGGCTCAACATGTAGAGGAAATGAAAGATATAAATTCACGTCATAATACAGCGTACCAGTATAGTGACTTTTTGATAGAACCACGAGAGAAAGGGAGAAGGAAACATGAAACAAATTCACTAAAAGCATTCAGAATTTTGTTGCACAATTTTAAACACATATAGGCATACATCAACACAAATCAATACAAACTGCATCCATTATCTAGTATAAATAAGTGTACACATGTGTATTCGGCACTCTATGTAATAAAATAGCATCATTATATAAATGCATTACATGTGTATTACAGCTTGCTTGTCATTATACTAATACATGTTATACAACCCTCTTTTATTTCTTACCTAATCAGCAGATATGTCCAGAACATAACAAATACTGCCAGCGCGTTTTATACTGCTTTGTAATTAATTGTAATTCTCCAAGTTTGGCAAATGTTATTTTGATTCCTGGGATACATTTTGTAAAATTTCTCTCAGCGAAGTAATCTAAGTATGGTGGATTGTTTCCATTTCCTTGAACAATTTCAGTAGCACTCTAGTTAAATTAGTTTAAAGCTTTCTTCATAGAACCAAACGTAGTAGATCAAATAATGTATTTATGCTCTTTCCTTTAACTAATCTATCTGTGCCTTGTCTGTATCATCTTCCAGTGATCCAAGTTGTGGTTGTTTGTATACATGTTACATATATATAGGTATTTCTATCAATCTTTTAGTTCTCAAAGTTAATTAATGCAATCTTTTATCACCTTTTACAGGAAGTAAAGATGACAAGAAAAGTAACATTTTTTTCACAAGTGCTTTTGTTTTTCATTTTATACTAACATTTTGCTGTTTCTTTTCAAAATCTTTTTTAATTATATCAATTATAAGTACATGTTTGTATAAACCTTTTTTTGTACAACACCTCTAGAACATTCATATTTTCTTTCAAAATTGTGTACTTACTTTGTATACATGTATAACTAAAACAAAAATTTGTTTGATATTCAAATGTTACCAAAAAATCCACAAAGTTACCAATATCTACAAACTGAAGCTGCTTGATTGTTAGAACTGTAACTCTTGTACTACCATTTGCCTCAGTTCATCTGGTAGAAGCATGTCTGTCAATAAAAATAACAACAAAGACTTACTATAGATAAATTCACTGTGTTACCATGGTTTGTCTGTAAGTGTGTTTTTTCCATTTTGATACGTATAATAAAGAATAATGTGTGTTATTTTGTGCTATCCTTCCGAAAGGTGTTTTATCTTTTGCCGTTCTCTGTTTACTTGCGTACCCATAGCCTATGGACATTTTTCTTTCGTTTATATGGCTGCATTCCCTGCTTTCTTTTTACATTTTCGTATTCCATTTTAATTAACTTCATAAGACACTGCTGAGTGGTTTTCTTATTTTGTGCGGTGTAAATGGCCATGTGACATTTTAAACTTGCTGTGATGTTTATTTACTAACTAACATTGCATGATTACTGGTACATATAATAGGTTAAATTCCAGTCCTTCAAATCCATTAACCAGACAATCACTCATCTAGTACTAAGTTATTACAATGCCTGCCACAAAGAAGAAAATATTTACTGTTAACTTTCTAAAATTCTTTGCAACTAGATTTTTTTTTATGTTGATAGGCTTCCATAGATCCATTTCTGGACATTGTGATTACAGTTAATCCATTACACATCCAATTTACCTGTATACATAGAACTTACAGTACTTTCTATGATTAAATACTAGATAGACTTTTCTCTGTAATGTATCAGCCAGAAGTATGGACCTCTGTGTAACAGACTCTGCTCAGAGTTTCTCATCTATATTCTATTTTTCTTTATGTTTTATATTTTGTTTCTTTTTTTCAATGACATATCTTTGTTCCTGTTTTTTTATCTGTAGACATCTTAACACCATTGTTTAGCTTATAATAGATTAAAACATCAGCACACTTTGAATTCTACGCTTACACAAAAGTTACAAGATATGCATGGTATTTATTAATGAATATATCACTAAATGGTATAAGCTCAGCACCTGTTGTTGATTTTAATATGTATCTTACAGTCTCTAAGTTTAGCTCTACCTTCTAGGGTTTATACACTTCTTATTACGTTCTGTTTGGTACAAAAGATACTGTCTTGTGATGTTTGTTTATTTGTTAGTTTTTAGGCTTGATAAGTAAAAGACATAGAAATCACAGTGCTGTTTTGTCAGTGATAAGTTTAGCGTAAAAAGGTTTGAACTTCAGGCATCAATTTTACCAAGCACATGTTATAATAACCAATGATTACGTTATTTCAGAGCAAATCCAGGAACAGAGCAGTCAGAAACAACAGGGTGGGATCACACGTCGTCGAGGGGCCATCAAACAACAGAAAGTACATGAAGTTAAGGGCCATCAATTCATCGCGAAATTCTTCAGACAACCCACATTTTGCTCATACTGTAATGACTTTTGCTGGTAAGGAATGAAGTCTTGTTTGTGTTTGTAATAGCTAGAAATAAGAACAGCCCTCACGGATTGATTTACCCATAGCAGCCCCCATGGATTGATTTACCCATAACAACCCCCACGGATTGATTTACCCAAAGCAGCCCCCCACGGATTGATTTACCCATAACAACCCCCACGGATTGATTTACCCATAACAACAGCCCAAACCTAACTACACAGTGTACATGAATCTATTAACACACTACTTATATATATATATATATGTAAATAACAAGTAAATATAAAGGAGATACCACAAGTTGTATAAAGAAGAAAGAACAACTTTTGTCCTCAAACAAACAACTAATATAAATAATCTGGTAATGATAAATATAAAGTTTATAGTACGGGTTAGAATGAACAAGTGTGTCTCAGCATCTGTATTGTCATTGAGCTCCCCCACCCACTTATGATTATATGAAAGTATTATATGACAAGACAGATATAATCACTCAGCACTATATAACCTGTGTTGACAGTAGAGTTAAACATAACACGAGGAATCAAGACTATCAAATTTAAAATAGAAAAGTTGTTACATTGATTGGATTAAACGTTGCTTTGATCAGAGACAGGAAAATATCATGGGTTGAAAGTTAAAGGGTTCTAAGTGCTATAGAATAAAATAATCAGATAAAACCCATTCCCATTCAACCCTATACATGGTTTGTCCTTCACATGGCATACCTCACTGTGTATGGTTCTGGGGTAGTTCTTAGTACATACTCATTACATACATTAATCTCTACCTCTTGATAGTAGCCATGGTAGAAAAGATTCACTAATTGATTTAATTGATTATTATATCAAATTACTGGACACCTTATATATTGGTATAAACATGTTGTGGGCTGATTGCAAAAGTGTTCTATCTGCTTCTTTATTCAACAGCACTTAGAACCCTTCCCCTTTCAACCCTCGTTGAATTACTTTTGACCTCTCTCTTTGTATTTTCATAATATCAAAATGTGTTGGGTTCAATTAAGAGTGTCTCAAGGCTCAAGTGAATGTTTCAAGTTAGAAGTAAATGTATAACATCCACATATTCTTAGGTCAAGTTAGTTGATATCACCCACTGTGTAACAATCATACATGTTCAGTTCTGATAATAAAATCATAGTTAATCTCACACAAGTCAACTTATATTGATAAATGGCAGTATGGTCTCATTGGAACCGACTTGTTTCGTCAATAATTTGTTGAATATGTTTGCTGTTTGAACATATGTATTGCATGGAAACACCAACGAGACACTCATGAAATCATTACAGGGTCTGCTGATTGTTTAAATAGGTGGATTAGATTGTCGTGGTATTACGATTACAACTGAGTATAGAACAAATGTCCATTGAATACACATGTAACACTTATTTTGTAATGCATTGGTCCATGTAATTTATTCCATAGTCTCAGGTCAATATTTGTATACAATAACAAACTTTGATTTTTACATTACAGGGGACTCAACAAACAAGGTTATCAATGCAAAGGTGAGTAATATGATGAGCAGAGAGCTGTGGTAATCTAACATCCTTCGAGTTTCATTCAACACATATTGAATTGTAAAATAGGAAACATTCTAGAAGAGGAATATGTTGCAATTTAACACATGCAAGTTTACTATATACCTATAAACCATGGATTGGCAACTCCCCGATATCGGTAGAATGATAACGAAAAATATTTGACCCAGCAGCCGTAGCGCGTACGCAGTACGTATCGGAAGATACAGTCATTCTATTGATCGGCAGTAGTCGGTTATTTCCGTATTGTGTTGCGTTATTCCCATGGATACGCATTGGTTTGTATATAGTCAGAAAAAATAGATTCAACAGCATGAACCATGTGGGGCACATTTTAAATGAATATTTCAACCAAACCAGCCCTCGATGGAGACGACGATGCAAAATTATAATTATCCAGAAAAACACGTGCGTTACTAGTGGTAGTACAAACATAACAAAAAAATTTCACCAAGTAATGTGTGAATTAAAACTAGCACAATTAAAGCGTGTTAACACCTTATCTACACATCTGAGCATTGGTGGAGTCAGGGCCGAGTTTGTACGATTGCCAAATTATGAGATCTAGGATGAAATCCAGTGTTTTGCGAGCGTTCAGAGTAACTCTATATAGCTTAAGAAGGGAGTTGCCAAACCATGAATTATAGGTCCATGGTTTACTGTATGTTCAGGAAATAACTTTAAAAGGTATTAAGTCTCAAGGGAAAATCTTCTAGCTTAATTATTGATACACATATTTGAATGTTTGCAGGGAATGATATCCTACACAAATGATGATACGTCAACCTTTAAAAAACATTAAATACTTTATCTGTATACTTTTCTTATTTGCAGATAAGTACAAATCCAATCTGCAGAAAACTCGAAAGTAGTAAAGAAAACATTTGTTGATCATGTCTTTTTTACATACATTTGAGTCAACATCTAGTGCCTATAGATAAAGACGGTTATAGTTTTGCAAATAAAATTAGTATTATGACGTTAGTGATATGTTGTAATTTATATTTTCAGTGTGTAACTGTGCCGTACACAAGAAATGTCATGGAAAGATTTTGGCCAACTGTCCAGGCAGTGCCAAGGACAGCAGAGAAACGAAGGTGGGTAGCATTCTCGCTTCATCACAAATCTTTATACATTGTGTTTCACATGGTACATACAAGGGGTGAATGCACAAGTAGTCTATCTGTCTCTATATACAATAGAACCTAAAACCCTTTAGTGTTCAACTCTTAACTTATACACAGTTGAATGCGGAGGTTGAATTCCACTAATGTTGTACAAAAGTTAGATATATTACAAAATTCACTGGTGCTTGTTTGGTTAACTGTGAATCTGTTGATATATATGTGTGTACCTTTACAATGTTCTGTGTCACTAAATTCTCACGCTGTACTACAAGTTGAACTCTTGTAGTGTGACAAAGAAACAGCCTTAAAGCAACTAAATTCATTTTTTCGTAGCAAATCAAGATAATTTTAACCGTTTTATTTTAAAAAATTGTGTAAATGTCTATTTCACACTTATTTCCAGATGTTGACAGAACGGTTCAATATAAACGTTCCACACAAGTTCAAGGTGAATAACTACATGTCCCCCACGTTCTGTGACCACTGTGGTACTCTCTTGTATGGACTCTTTAGACAGGGACTCAAATGCCAAGGTAGGTCATAGGTCAGATGTATATTGAGGTGTACTTTTAAAGGTACAAATGTACAAACATGCTTTCCGTAATTTATATAGATTAAAACTTGAACTTTGACCTAGAGGTTTGTGGTTAATTGGTTTTGAAGCTGAACTAGTAACCTTTGTGTAATTGTAGTATGTGGTGTGAACTGTCATAAGAAGTGTGAGAAGTTTATGCCCAACCTGTGTGGTGTAAATCAGAAGTTGTTTGCTGAGGTGTTACAGCAGGTGAAGAAGACAGGAGATGATAGAAGAGCCTCAGTTACACCCGATAGGAATGCCGAGGTGAGTCAATGGGTCAGGGTCATGTGGGTAAGGGTCATGTGGGTAAGGGTCATGTGGGTAAGGGTCATGTGGGTAAGGGTCATGTGGGTAAGGGTCATGTGGGTAAG
>ENA-OREC01000459-OREC01000459.1-marine-metagenome-genome-assembly--contig:-NODE-459-length-15851-cov-13.112654_pt1 | contig 15851 bp, 9 predicted proteins | sample MGYA00248626_ERZ508543 | MGnify/ENA primary metagenome ERZ508543 (study PRJEB26211, sample SAMN05518279) | marine metagenome | isolation source: Puget Sound, Washington, USA | host: Bankia setacea...
ACACACACACTCCTGTTTTTTTGCTTATATTTGAAGTCATTGATAAGATAAATCTTCTATACTTCACTTTAACTTAGACAAAACCTAAATTACTCATTATAATTTTGAATCTTAAAAGTATAAACAGATGATCATGTCTAAACAGTAAAGACAGGATTTCAACAATAAGAACCAAACAATCTAAACATGAAACTTCTTTTTGGATTCACTTTTTATTAAAGTTTAACTTGAGTTTATGTTTTGCTAAAGTGCTTTAGTAAAACAGTACCCAAGAATCCCAATCTGTTCAAATCAGCCAACTTTTCATTAAACTAAATTAGAAATAGAACGTTTGCCAGATGTCAAATCAGCCAACTTTTCATTAAACTACATTAGAAATAGAACGTTTGCCAGATGTCAAATCGAACTTCTTTTCCCGGCTTAGTGACAACCCTATTCACGTGAAGTCATTAAATTAAAGGTTATTTCAACTCCCATCACTTACTTTGTTCATTGGCCGGTCCCCTCCAGGAGGTCGTCGGTCCATCTCGTGATTATATTCGTAGTCTACCCAGCCCTGATTCCTTCTCGGACCACCGCGGCCACCACCATAGCCTCCACGACCTGAGACATATACAGAGATAGTTATCATTATTATTTCTCTTATTTTACTCCTCAACGCAATTTTCTCTGAGCTTTATGAACAGTAATTGCCATTGATGTAAACTGTTCATAACACATTTCATACAAGAGCTGCAAAGTTTGATAAGTTACCCATTTAAAAGAGTAAAAGTTAATTTAAAATACTTCGTCAAAAAATATATTTGATTGCAAACCTAATCACTTATTTCAGAAATGGCAAAAGACACTGAACTTTACTGGTCTGAAATAGTTTGTTCTTTAACTAATGTGATCTCTTAAAAACTCTTCACATTGACTGGTATTTAAAAACTCTTAACCAATCACAGCCAGAGACTTTCACATTGACTGGTATCTAAAAACCTCCTATGTTTACCTTTATATCCCCCTCCGTTACCACCGCCTCCTCGACCACGCCCTCGGTAACCATTGTAATTATTGTAGCCCCTGTTACCACGGAAACCACCACGACCACGAAAGCCCCGTCTTGGATCACTAGTACCAAATGTCTCTGTATTAAGCTTTCTCTCCTCTTTCCAACTTGGTCGAGATTGTTTTCTGGGAAAGTAAGAATAGAATTAATAATTAAAATAATACTTTGAAGCCATTTAGAAACTTTGTCAATATACTTTTATAGCAAATAAACAGAAACAAATAAAAAGGACCCTGCAGTCACAATAGGGAATACCATAGCTAATGCAAACAAAGAAAAGACCACACAACCACTAATTTAACAAATATAAGCCATGATAATCAATTTCTACACAGTGTTGTTATTTACCCGGGTATCTCTATGAGCATAAATCAAAGTAATCCACCATCACACTTCATTAAACATCAACATCATTCACTATTTCCATAACCAAATGCTTATTTCATTATCATTATTGGCTTTTATGATTTCATTCCTAACAATGCAGTGAGCGATTAAATAACCTGCTAAATAAGGCCCCCTCCCCCCATATACCACATACAGACCATGATCATATGAGAAATGTACAATATACCACATACAGACCATGATGATATGGGAATTGTACAATATACCACATACAGACCATGATCATATGAGAATTGTACAATATACCACATACAGACCATGATCATATGAGAATTGTACAATATACCACATACAGACCTTGATCATATGGGAATTCTAACACACAAGCATAATACAATTTCATTTTGATGAATGTATATGTTATTTACTCTATGTTTATTTTGCCAACAATCATGAAAACTGACATGTTGACAGAGATACTTATGGATGGATAGGAATGACAACTGTTGGTAGAGATTGCAATGCATGGTAACTAGAACAACTAGAATAGTGTGGATTGTTTGTAATTGGAAGGTTGAGACAATAAACTCACCCTTTGGCTCTATCTGTGGCTTCACAACTAATTTTGTCAAAGAAGGACTTAGTTTTGTCATAGCAGCACTCATCATCCTCATCTTCACCACCATTCTCCTCAGGCTTAGCCGTAGTAGTAGTACTAGTAGTAGTGTCTCCATTCTCATTAGGAGCGGGATCACCTGAACAAGAAGTCATGTTGGCTAAAACAAGTCCTAATCACAATGTGTTTTTCCCCAAACCAAATAAATGTATTGTCTTAAGATACCTCTGATTGATAATAAATCAAGCAACTGAAACTGAAATTACATGAGCACGAGAATATGGAGTAGCATTATGCTATTTACGCAGAAACACTTCAGTCTGGCACAAATAGTTTCATAAATCTGAATGATAAAGCTAATTCACCTGTATTTATCCTTGATTTAAGTATAATTCTACTTATAATTGATTCTATGTCCCATTATCGTTGGCAAACAAGTGTTGTTCATTGTGTTTGAATAACCTAATTGCTACACCATCATGCAGTTTAACAGTTAAAACTTATAGTTCATTTAAACCTTATGAAACTTTCAAGTTTGAATCAAAATAATGCACCAATCTTCTATTAGAGATGATTTGCATCTTATTTGGCCCACTGATCATTGCTTAATCACGAGGTAAGAATATGTCCCACTCTCGTTTAAGTATGCACCTTTCACCTTACAATGCATGGAAAACGCACCTTTTAGAAGAAAAATTACAAATTCTTGATTGTGTGAATAATTTGGGTACACATCATGTGGTTAATTTTGTCCAAATACGACCAAACCATCAACTTCAAAATAAACTTCTGGTATGGAACACTAAGGTTGTGTCAGTAAACATGCAAAAAAAGAGAGAGAATAACCTACCTAAAGTTAATTTCTGTTTTAATTCTCTCTCGATTTCCTCCTTATCAAACTGAGCATTGGAGGCATCAAAGTCGAATTCCCCCTCAAACTTGAGTGATTCTCTATGCCCACCACGACCCCTTGCTGACTGACCTCTGGGTGCGCCTCTTGGTCCACCTCGTGGGGGACCTCCACGGAACCCTGCAACACACAAAGAACATCAGTAATTCATTGAAACTCTTTGGAGAATGGAGTTCTTCGTGAGATTACAAAGATAATTAATCCAGACTTCTAATGGAAAGTAAAACTTGTAAATTAACATTTTCTACAATTAAAAAAGAGAAGAGTAGCTAATTGTAGAAACTGACACTATCAAAAATGTATGCAAACAATTTACCAATGTCAGGTTGAAGTGTCTAGATAAAACAGAGCCACTCAAAAAGAATGAAATATGGTGCAACAGTGAAGTAACTGGTTACTTTATGTCGATTGTTTATTGAGTTTGAGAGTGCTCTTCAAATATTAAACTGGCAAAACTTATTGTTGCTAAATTATAATATCTACTGGCAATCTGTCTATCCACTTGTATTTTTTCAGCTTACGATTGTTTTATTTGAGTTATCTATGGCCACAACTTACATCCCCTTTCACCCCTGTTATTGCCACGCCCCCTTGCATAGTTAGCAGAGTTATTGGCTGGTCGATAGTCATGCTGCACATCCCGTTTCTCCCAGCCTCTATCTCGTATCTGCTGCTGCTGTTGTTGTGGACCAGAGGGACGTCTACGATTATCGTTATGCTGATGATGCTGCTGATGCTGTTGTAACGGCTGATTGGGTGGAGGTTTACTTGTGTCTGGCACACCAATAGGTTCTGCCTGTGTCCCCTGGTCGGACGTCGGTGACTTTCTATTGGGAGGAGGTGTAGCTCCCCTTGACCCTAAAGTGTACAAATTAGTATTTGTTACACACAGCTTCAAATGTAAAATAAAACAAAACAGCCTTAGAGCATGTTGTTACTTTCAGATTTAAACACCACTAGGTTACTTCCTTACATTGCACAGATAAAGACAAGATTAGAATCAACAATGTACAATTTTCAAAGGCGTCTTTTAAACATCTCTTGATAAAATAAGGCATTTCAGACATAAGAAGTATTTGTTATTGCCATTTGGCTAGTGGATTAGAGAAGAAGACAAGCATGGTGGTTACAATTTATTTGTTAATTTTATTGCACATAAATTTAGACCATGTATGATATATGAGAACTCTAATTACACAATACTGGTATCTAAATACATTGTAGTAATCTGCACACAAAGCAAAAGCACAAGAAGCATATTTAAATCACCGCAGGAAAAGTTTTAGCAAATACATGCATATTGTGCCTGTTATTTGTATTTCACATTTCTGAAAAGAACAGTGCAGAATGAAAAACAAGTATTAATTCATTCAATGAGAGTTGGTGAACTGTTTACAGGGTAGTAAGAGCACAGAGTGGGTGACTTGAATTCAGTGTTGATTGTAACTTTGCCAATCAAAACATTGGTACATAAATAACTTCAAATACAGACAGCATACTATAAATACAAACTACAACTTTAAAACCATAAAGGATGTAATTGAAGCAGCGTAACAATTTATTTATTTCACAAAGCTAAGCCATTGATTATAAAAATGTATACTCAAATAATATTTAGGTTATTGAATAACACAATGGAGGCCTTTTTTCAAAATGCTGAAAGATTTAAGTTCAGACAAAGCTCTTTCTTCAATCCATTGTTTTCAGTTTCTTTGCATAATTTCTGTTTCAGCATTTCTCAAACAGTTAGAAAAGCTTGCATTTCAGTCAACAATTTTGTTAAAAGGCCCCATTGAAGATTCCATCAGGAAAGCAGCGAGACAAACAGAAGCGGGCAAAAAGTGCAACAGTGCAGATTACCGGTCCTTCTTTGCTGGGGTGGGGCATTGCCGACCTGTATACCCTGGTCCATAGTAGGGGACACGCGATTAAGGGTTGGGGATTGTCCACGAGACCCACCTACATACAACACAGATATAGGGCTCAACATTAAACTGGTTTCACTACTGGACAAGTCAGACAAGTCGATTTGTTCTGACCCTTAGTTCACTAACCCAGATCTATTCTAGAATAGGTTACTTTAATAGCCTAGATCTTCATCGTAAAATATTGAAAACAGGCAAACTGGATGAGTCATGCATTGTCAAGGCTGCTTTTTTCAAATTTGTGTTTTGTTGCTTAAGCTTTCAGTGTTAACGTTCAGTTTTGTACAAAAATTTAACCCTGTCTAACCTCTGCATACCAACAAGACAGACTTAGCTATAGTCTTATCATTTATAAATCAGGATAAAACACCTCATTGATTAACAGTAATTACTGAATTGTCTGCCTTGGCAAGTATATAAATATTTGACAATGGTTCTTTACTTTTAAACTAGCATCCATACAAATAACAATTTAAGCAGTAAATCTAATTCCAACTACTAAACATTTGTGAATGAAAAGCCTATGACATTTTGATTCTACGAAACTGAATCAACTTACAGCACCTAGAGAAGTAGAACATTGTTACACTGATTGATTGCGCCATGAAAAAGGAAGACCAAGCATATCTAAGTAACATTTTGTATTGTTCAGTTGTTTGCTGTTCTCCAACGTTGACTTTTCGATTCATGTAAATGACAGTTAGGATAAATTTGAGTATGTTGGACAACCATTCTTTGTGAAATTAATCACTTATCCCATCTGACAAGCAGCTTTAGTATTATTCATATCCTGACTGACGACCCACTCATCTAAACCCATAGGATAAACGTTAATGTTGAGCCCTGGGATACACTCACATGCCTGTCAACTTACAAACAAAGACTACCTAGTAAGCTTTGTTTTTCACTTTTACAATTGGTTTTATATTAGCCATCACTGACATATCCTTAGCCAGGGATAGTATAGCCTCCTCTACAAGTTTAAAGCTTTACTTTCTTCTGTTTTGTTACACCATCACTTTACTTTAACTTCCAGATACCATTGGAATTAATCCTTCATTGTTTCACTCTTACAGTCACGAATTACACTGCAGGTTGGATAGGCAAAATTAATGAAAAGAATAACAAAACATAAAAATACATAGTGCAATTACAGACACACACTTTGGTGAGAGAATACTATATAAAGAGAACTACTGATACAATGTCTAAGTTTGGCACATTGTAGAGTGATTTGTTTACCTGGCTGACCTGGTGGCATGCCTCCATAACCCTGCTGTTGTCCCCCTGCACCACCGTACTGATTATACAAGGACGGTCCACCAAACTGTTGGTATGAACTGTTACCACCAAACCCTGAACTTTGCTGCTGGAACGAGCCACCTGGTGTTGGCTGAGACGACTGAAATAATAACATAAACATGTAAATTGCAATGCAGTTGATCATAACGGTCTGTATAGTAGTTGTATATTGTCCTAAAAATATGTATCAAGTTTTATGAATCTAGTTTCAAGAGGTAATTGGATATCACAGGTACCTAATTATTTCTGACTGTTTTACTAACATTGAGGTCACATGCATACACTCAGATTTACCATCTTACTACAGGAACTACAAATGTGTGAATGAGTATTATTTATGTTGATCTGACATGGTTGAAAAAAGATTTCTACTACGTAGTTAAATGGGAGGTAATCAACAATTCTCAATATGTTGCCAATATTTTTTTAGATAGGATTTCAGTGTTCTAGATCATTATTTGCCTATTATTACAGAACTAGCTGAGACTGAAATCAGTCAGTATCTACACTTTTGCATTTGTAATGACCACTGAGGTTGTTGAAGTGCAAATGCATGTACACATGTATATTACAAACAGGAATGTAATCAAGATGTATTTTAGGGGAAAAACCCTATCTCTGTCATCTAGAAATGTGTTATAAACAGATCTACATGTATAAGAATTAATGTTGTCAACAGATTTATCATAGTTGACAATTTAAGCAAGTTTGTTCAGCAATAGACAATTGTTTATTTTGAAAATTGCAAACCAATTTCATATGGACAGAGACTTTTAGAGGACACTACTTTTTACAAATGAATATCTAACATTGCAACTTATTCTTCTGGATGCCTGTGGTTGATCCTTCAAGCATGTATTCTTAAAATATTGAGGAACTTACAGTACTGCCAGAATAATGCGACCTAAATTGCAACATTGCTTTTATATTCTTATCGCCTTTGTTGCTTCAAGTCACATTTCATGATGAATTGGTACACAACCAAAAACTGGCATGATATCATAAGTACAGTGCTAATCTGAAGCAGCAACTTACCTTTACAATAGCCGGATCTTGTGGCAATGGCTGTAAAGTTTGTGCTTTTGGTGGTTCACATACATGAAGATCTTTAATGTCACTTCCTCGGAAAATAATATACTCAAAGATCTCATCTCTTGGGGCTACAGGTCTATCTGTGGGGCGATCCTCTGTACCAAACGAACGAACTGCAAACACAAATGTATTCAAGTTGTAACAATGGAATGCTTCAATATGAGGATTTCACAGTTTGCAGGATTCTACATTAATTCTTAATTCACCAGTCTGACAAGTACTAAAACAATTAACTTTGCCAGACCAGAATACAACTTGCTTGAATAATTTCTATCGCATTTGAAAAGAAATATGTGCCAATCATCTCAAGTTTTCCAAATGTAAACAGCTGAAAATCGGTTACACAGCAAGATGCTTGAAAGGAACTACATGTACTTTGATCTTTAATTATTGCCGGTGCGGACAACTGATGGGACGGCGGATGTGGCTGTCTCTCTTACTTACTATAAAAACCAGGTTTGAACACACTTTATTGCGCTGTCTGCATGAGACTGAACATCCCCAAGACCCAGGATGAAATTATTGCCGACGTTGATTCATTAAAGTGAAACAGTAGAAATGAAGCTTATTTTATTTGACTAGATGACCACAACAATTACTAGGCTAAATTTCAGGACATATTCTTCACACATAAGACACTTTTTTCAGACTAATGGTGGTTGCTTCTTATGGTTCTGCTTAGTAAAACAGTTTGTTAATGTATTCCCTAAAATGGGCTTAAACACTCAAATGAGTTGTCGCAAGTTTAAAAAGCATAAGACGCTGTTTCATTTTCAATAGTTAGGTAGTAAGACAAATTAGTGAACAAGAAAAAAGATTATGCAAATTTGGAGCTAGACATTATGCAAAGAATTTGTAAACTGTGGTATTTGACCCATCAAAACCCTAATAGACAATTAAAACCTACCATACTTTTGTGCATTTACATCCCCAGTCACAATATAAGTTGATGATACCACCAATATGTGCATATATATTATATGGCAGTAATTAGAGGGTTCCTATTGATTTAACTAATTATTCGGCCTCTGAACGTTCCGACATAGGTTTGATGTCCGAACTATGCTACGTCTTTTTTAGCTAAATGTGAAGAACCCCGCACTTGCCAAACAGAAAAATTGCTCAAATGCGAAGGGTTTTCTTTGAAGAGCTAGGGAAAACCCCAGAAAGGTAGTTGTACAGAGCAATTCTACATTCACTGTTTTATAACTTGTTCAGCACCTCAGCCTCTTGTAAATGACTTCTAAAAAGAAAGTTAACATGCAAAGTAGCTTACAATACGAATTTAACATATGTCATGTTGCAAATTAGCTGTCAGTACTGGAAACTTAGGAAATTGCGTGCAATTCATTTTTTCTTTCAAGTGACCGACTTAAGTAAGCGTTACGAGCTTTGTTTACATTTTGAAAACTGAAGTGAAAGGACATTTTAGCAGAGGTTAAAAAGTAAAATGCAATTGTAGACAACCATAAATACAAGCAGCATGTAAACCAATAGAAATTCAAAGAGCTATTGCTCAATTTGCAGTATTTTCGTCGGTAACATTAATTTTAGCCACGGATACCTTTCGCAAGAGCGACGGTTGATTCGTTTGGATCAATCGTGTACAGAATTCCTTCATAGCGAATGCCGGCCTTCGAAATTAGGCTTATTTTACTGCCAAGATATGGGATTCCCCCACTCATGGCTGTCTGATGGCTTCTTCACACACAGGGTGAAGATGGCTCTGGATTTGAAGTCGACCTAGTTCTTCCTTTCCTGAACTGGATCAAAATGGCGATTAGTACCGTCAGATGGCGCTAAAGTCCGATTACACTTCCCACAGTTCAATTCTAATGCGCATGCTCAGTTCAGTTTACAAATTTTCTGTGCAGGGAAATGGCGGATCCAAACCCGCTAGATGTTCTTTTACATTCAGACACAGATGAAAGCGTTGTTAACGCGCTTGTTGCGTCATTAGAGTCAAGATTAGCTTCCCCTACAAACAAGGAACAATCCTTGGCGATATCAAATCCGTCCGTTAACAGCAACCATGTCAGTAACGTCACTACTAATTCAGCATGTACTCCACAAATCAGTGCTCAAAATAACAATGTGCATGTGCAAAATTTAACTGGAAATGTTAATAGTTCAGGTGCAAAATCAGTTGTGAAGGATAATCAAATTCTAGGAATAAATTCTATACAAACGACAGCGTCGGTAACGTGTGGTAATTCACATGGAACTGCATCTCCAAAACCTTTGAACAGTGTAAACAAACCATCTTCACCGGCTATTCAAATCATTACCAATAACAATAGTCATGTCACAACTTCAGGAGTTGTTAATGCTCATCTTAGTCGGACTACACCACCGCCAGTTCAATCGAGTGTTAATCATTTATTATCTCAAACAAATTCTGTTGTTGCATCAAATCCACAGACAGTGCTGAGTGATCATGTGATAAATAGAACTTCGTCACCCGCATTAAATTCGACTGTACAGCAAGGGTTAGTGCAGCAAAATGTTGTACGGAATCCACAGAATGTTGTGATTAACTCCACTCAGCAACCATTTACTCAGAAAACAAATGTTCATATAGTTCATAGTGCTAATGTGACTTCGGTGATTACACAGCAAGGATCTAATCCAAGTGTTTTGACTGTTCGTGGACAAACTCCTACTTCACAACTTACAGCTGCTCGACCACAGATAGTGACTTCTCACATAAACGCTTCATCTCCTAGACCACCAGCAAATGTTCGAATACAGGCTAACAGGATGCCTAATACCCCTCAGCCTATCAGGATTGCATCAACTCCAAATCAAATCACTATAGCTCCACGGCCAGGAAGTCATCCTGTAAGTATGTCAGTAGTGTATGAGAAATTGATGTATATTTAAAACTATGTTACATCAGGTTGAATAGCTTTGCACAATTGTTCTTGGTAAAAGTTTAATGAATTTTGAACAAAATATTTACTAGATATTTATTGAAATGAAGATAGTTGATTGCATTTGGTTATTTTTCATATGTTACAATTGTGATGTCTTGAATGATACTTGTAAGACAACCTGTATTTCTTCTTTTTTTGAATTATTTTTGGAACCGGTGCTTCAGTTTCATTTGTCAATGATTTTCAATTTGTATCGAGGGCATGCACTAAACCACTGCATATTAATTTACGAAGCTCTTACAATCATCGTTTCATGATATATCAATTTAAGTGTAACTATAAGAGTTTTAATTGTTTTTGCAATAATACATTTTTATGAAGATGTCTTCTTTCTATAACAAATTGTTTACTGATCTGTTTATGATAGTTGAGCAAATATCCTCAAGAAGCATATTTACGTTTATCTTTTTTTCCTAATAGATCCATGTTACTATTTACATGTTCTATAATTTCACATTTATATGTACACAACTTATAGACATATCGATAATATAACCTCCTATGAATGAAAAGCAACTTAAATAACTATCTTTATGATATTTATGTAAATAAATACTTAATTGTTTCAAACTTTGGGAATCAAAAATTGAATTTATTTGAATCATCAGATTAGTTACACTCAAATCCAAGATAACTTCAAGACATTGATTTATTATTATGTCTTATTAATATTTTTTATGTGATAAGTAGGCGATCTTGAGCATCTTTAGTTGCTCTCGTTAGTTTTAATACTATATTGCAAAGTTATAATGAAGAGTTGATTATGAATAATTACAATTTGCAGTATATAGTGATAAGCACAACATTCAGTTCTTGATTTAAGTCTGTAATGCAAAATAGTTAGAAGCTCGTTACTTATATAAGTATATAATTTATGTATTAAGTAACAAGCTTCCAACTACATGTAAGTACACATCTAAGATTTGAATAAAAGTGAGGGGAATTTGACTTGAACACTTAATTTGGATTATATTCTAGTTATTTTTCTTCTTTCACAATATGTTAAAAGTTAGCCAACGTTACTAGGTCCGATCCTTGTTAACTAGCTCAACTAACTGTTACAGTAATTCTTGACTCAAAATATCTCTTACAGTCTTAGATTTTTATAACTGTAAATCTGCATGTCATTTATTCTTGTGTTGTTTTAATTAAGCCTCTTTAGTTTACAAACACATTGATTTCCTCGAAGGTCAATTTTGTTGTTATTGTTATATATCTAGGCAGTTTTGTTCACATTTATCAAATTAAAATTCTAAGGATATAACCTTTTCATTGGCCTGGACCTATAGACAATGTTAAATTCCCCAAAAATATGACTTACACCAGACAGCTAAGTTTAGGACATCAAAAGTTCTCTTGTACTTTGTGTGAATGGTTAACTTAACTCCTTTTGAGATATAAGGTTATTTATACCATTAAACTTAACTACCAGTAGAGTTTAATGGCATGTACACTTATTTTCTTTTTGTCTTGTTTTTAGGGCACAATAACATTACCTCCAGGTAGTATAGTTCCTGGTACAAATGCAGTATTGATGAAGAATGAACAAGGTCAGTTAGTGTTAGTACAACCAGGTTCTCTTCCTGGCCAGCAACATCCGGCATCATCAGTCTCGATCTCCACAACCTCTACACCACACAAAGTACAGTATGTCAGGGTAAGACACAGTTGGTGTATCTAATTATCAACACATTTTCTGAACAATGTAATTTGTAGATGTATTTGTATCTGACTAAACGTTTTATACTTTAACTTACTGGTACAATGGCACTTTACAATTTGTCTTGTTCAGTTATCGTCATGTGATAAATTGATTGGTGTAAATATGTTCATTTAATGGGGTATTAATCAAGATCTTTCTTTTTTCTTATGTTGTAAACATGCCTTTTTGAGGCAATAGTCCAGCACAAGCACTTGAAAATCTACATTGCGTAATGTGATTAGTACCTGTTGTCTTTTTCAGCATGCAAATGCAGGAACAGCTCAGCGTTTGCCGGGTGGTCAGATACTCACAATCCAGCAGGGTGCTCAATCTCAGTCTATTGTACGGCAGGCCTTGCCATCGCCAATCCACACAGTACGACCACAGGCAGGGGGTCGGGTACCACATAATGTACAGTCCATGCGCACTACTCCATCCGGTTCATCCTCAGCTCAGCCCGCTGCTGCTGCTCAAGGTCAGTACAATCACAGCTTAGAGATTATCACTCCTAGTAAACACAACCAATCAGAACTTCTGAACAATGAATCTGAGGATATATGGCTAAAAGTTATATGGAAAATAAAATATATATTGAAGTTCTACATGTATTCAATAGAATTAAAACTGTTAACTTAATTCATGTCTTTTACAGCTGCAGCCCAACACCAACAGATGATAGAGAATGTGAAGAAGTGTAAGAATTTCCTCTCTACACTGATTAAGTTAGCTGCTAGTCAACCCGAAGCCACAGTCAGCAATGTTCGTGATCTCATCCAGGGACTAATTGTAAGTCTGGCATTAATTTCTAACCCTCATAAGATGTAGGTGAACTACAAACACTTATTTGTTTCAAAGTATAATGTACTAACCTGTTTCAAAACACACAAAAGTTTCATCACGTATATGACATAATCCTTTTAAGAAGTCACAAATTACCTGTATGTATAAGAGTTCAATGTCAACAGAGTAATGATTACAAACACAGTCTATGTTGAGTTGCCATAAATACCTGTTCTTGAGAATTCTGACAGACTAGTTGTTAACATGGCATTATGAATAATAGTTTTTTTCAGTCCATCGGAGTCTGATAAATTCTATTTTTGAGTAAAACTTTCCTAGAAATGACAATTAGAACCAATTACTTATTTTGTTTTTGTTTTGTCTTGTTACTGTATGTAATTATTCAATATGACAAGTACGTTTTGTTAACCTGTCCCTTCACTTCTGTTCTCATATAAACCAAGATCTAGAGATAAAGTGCACTTCCCTGTATATGCTTTAAGTAACAATAAGAAGAGGTCAAGTCTGCAAAGATATTATATGTTCAAATATTCCCCAAAGGTCAACAAGTAGATCAAGCCGTACTTCAACCAAGACAAAAGAGACAAAGTTCGGTTGATTTGTTCAAGGGCTTATATTGCCATTAACTAAGTAGGAGGAGTAAAAACATGTGTTGTTATCCCTTAAAAGAGTCAAATCCAAATCAAAGCAAGAAACATGAAATGCGTAAATAGTGTCTGCATATTGAACTAAATTTGACAAAAGTGAACTCAATTTGAAAAAGGTCCCGATTAAGAGAAGAATTCGATTGGTTATGTTGAGAGCAATAAGCAAACCAACAATGTTCATGTATTTAGCCAGAAACTGTGATGGTGCATATAATTATATTGTGTTTGATGTTTGCAGGATGGTAAATTAGAACCAGAAACCTTTACAGAGCAGTTACAGAAAGAACTGAAATCCTCCCCTCAGCCTTACCTAGTGCCATTTCTCAAGGTATAGTTAATAGAATCAAGTTAGCTGGATCTTTGTCTGGATTTGATTGTAAAGGGAAAATACTCTGTACTGTTTAAATGTCTCAGTTCTCCCCCTTGTTATTTTAAAGTCTTATACTATGCAGAATATTTCAAAGCAGGTTTTGTTTAATAACCATATTGTAAGATCATGTGAAAACAGTTTTATTTCAGGATAAAACACCATACATGATATTATGAATGCTGTTTTGTCAAAAGGCATTACAACAGTTGCATACGTTCTTTTCAACCAGTAAGATGAAATAAGTATTGTAAAGATTCTTCTACTGTGGAATGTCAAAGAAATCTTTCCTGGCTTGTATGTTACTATTTCAGAAAATAACCATTGTTAGAACAGTTAATTTTGAATAATAAGACATATTGAAGCTCCTGTCGCTGAAGTCTGTCATTAGATGTCTACATACCTATACATTTCATGAGATGACTCGCTATTTCAGAAAAGTTTACCGTTGTTACGTCAGTCGTTGTTAAACAATAAGATGACTATAGACGGTGTGAAGCCCCCGCCACTGGATATTGTACAACAAAGCCTTCCTGCCCCGGTAACCCCTGCTGTCAACACAGTGTCACAACAACAGGTAAGCTCTTTGATGAATACACGATAATAGATTTAGAAGATATGTATTGATTGTCAAGATATATGATTGTCCGTACAGCCTTTATAGTGTTGTATTGTTAAAGACCCATCACAAATGCTCATAGTCTCTGTTTTGTGAAATGTAAGTAGTACAGTGAGCTGCTTGAATCTTGAAAATGTAGTTGGTGTAGGAGACTTGTGAAAACTAACCAGTCAAAAATGAATATATACCTTGGGTTAAAACATATTTGGTACCATCTATATTCAATATCTCAACACAGTCTTACTTACTATGGGGTTAAGTAAAAAGAACTATAAAAAAAACACATTAAATTAACGTTAAAATTTCCACTTATCCTCCCATCTTAAACAGCTTGTCAGTGTGATAGGACAAGTGAAAGTTTCTTGCGCCGAATGTATATCAGTTGTTTGCTTGTGTAACTAATTGACATTTATTTTTTATTACTTAAGAGAAGTAACATGTTTTGATACTTTTTTTGTTATATTCGACTGTTCTATTTCTATTTTATCTACGTACTCTCATTTCTAAAATAAGAACTACTATATTAAAAATGTTTGTGGCATTGTAAACATTGTTGTTGGTACTCTATGATTTTTTTGTGAACTATAACTAGTGAACATTTGGAAAACTGGTGAATCTGTGTAATAAGGATGTTTTACTATAACACATAATCATTACCCGAATCAGGACAAAAAACTCAATTCCAATCATTACCCGAATCAGGACAAAAAACTCAATTCCAATCATTACCCAAATCACGACAAAAAACTCAATTCCAACCAAAGTCATGAAAGGTTATTACGTAGTTGTGCAAGCATTTCTTTTATACTTTTTTTCTATCAGCTCAATTTTTGATTAAGGAATAAGACTAATAAGCCTTAGTTTGTTTTATTATGTTTGTAAGTAGTATTGTCTTGCATTTCTCCCATTCTCTTATGTTACCCATTACTCTACCACTCTACAGGCCATTCCAAAAGTTTTACCTAGAGCAGCTGTGCCAAAGCCCTCGTCTGTTGGCAATAAACCCATGTTGACCAAGCAGGTAAACATGGCAGGTGGTAATGTCCCGACAACACTGAAGGCATTCCAGTCTCGATTATCAGGGGCAGCAGCGAGCGCGAGTCCCGGTCCATCCCCCAAAGACAAGCGCGTCAAAGAGTCGTTCAAGTAAGTCAAAGAGTCGTTTGTTCATGTAAGTCAAAGAGTCATTCAAGTAAGTCAGAGTTGTTCAAGTAAGTCAAAGAATCGTTCAAGTAAGTCAAAGAGTCATTCAAGTAAGTCAAAGAGTCGTTCATGTAAGTCAAAGAGTCGTTCAAGTAAGTCAAAGAGTCGTTTAAGTAAGTCAAAGAGTCGTTCAAGTAAGTCAAAGAGTCATTCAAGTAAGTCAAAGAATCGTTCAAGTAAGTCAAAGAGTCGTTCAAGTAAGTCAAAGAGTCGTTTAAGTAAGTCAAAGAATCGTTCAAGTAAGTCAAAGAGTCATTCAAGTAAGTCAAAGAATCGTTCAAGTAAGTCAAAGAGTCATTCAAGTAAGTCAAAGAGTCGTTCATGTAAGTCAA
>ENA-OREC01000460-OREC01000460.1-marine-metagenome-genome-assembly--contig:-NODE-460-length-15838-cov-10.649768_pt1 | contig 15838 bp, 11 predicted proteins | sample MGYA00248626_ERZ508543 | MGnify/ENA primary metagenome ERZ508543 (study PRJEB26211, sample SAMN05518279) | marine metagenome | isolation source: Puget Sound, Washington, USA | host: Bankia setacea...
ACATAGAAGAATCAACTTTACAACCTAGAATAACATTTTTCCTCTTTGTAATAGTTTTTCCTCATTACTGGTGGGTTCTAACACTGCGGGCCTTTATGGCAGATTGGAATTTAGTTCAATTAAGTTCTCTCAATAATCAAGCCAAACAAACGAATGGTTAAATGTGGAGGTTAAAACTTGTTTTGTGGAATCAACAGTTACTTGTCCTGAACTTGTCCTGTGGAATGAAGTTTAAGTTTCTTATACAAGTAAATCAAGGTAGAAATGGGTGGGGGGCTCCTTAGGTTTTGAACTCTCAACTGATCGACTATCAATTTTCACTTTCCACAGGCTTCAACTAAGATAAAAGGGGCTTACCAGGAATTTTACACAATCTAGATGTCCAGACTGAGCAGCTGCATGTACGCTTGACATTCCATCGTACGATTTGATCTTCACATTGCCTCGATATTCCAGGATCAGTAATCTCAGTATGTTTAAGTGTCCTTCTTGTGCAGCTAGATACGTTGATGTTGCCCCATTGCTTAGCTGATAATTCACAGACCTGTGTTGCCAAAAAAAACAACGATTTTTAGGGTGTGAATTTCTTTATTCAACAGCGCTTGGAACTCTATTCCTTACCTGCTTTTATAGATATGTTGATGTTGCCCCCCATTGCTCAGTTGAACAATCACGGACATACATTATAGCAAATTATTTTTCAAAGGTGACTTTTGAAATGGTTTTTATCTGTTTCTTTATTCAATAGAACTTAGAAACCCTATTGCTTTCATCTTTCTATTTGCATGTTCGGACAATCGTAATAGTCTTGTTGGATTTTCGTGATTTAAAATTTTGTGTTTTATTTCGAAATTTATTACTGTATTTTATGAATTATAACTGGTGTTACATTTTGTTGCGTGAAGTATTTCAAGGTGTATTGTAGAATATTACATGTTCTTTTTAATCAGTACTGGTGTTTTGTGAATTGACTTAGAGGAATTTTACGTTTAACCAAAGACAAAACAAGTGTTTAAGACTTTCTATTGTTTGGATTCAGTGTGTTTCGTAAAGAAACAGATAGTTTGCGGTTCCAAATTATAAGTTCAGTTGAAAGAAATTTAGTAGATATGAATACTCACGATGGATCATCTTCCAATAATAGTTTGACTATGTCTATGTCTCCACCAACAATGGCAAAATGCAGTGCTATTCCACCACTGGCTGTTCTCATGCTGCTGTCTACTCTACCCTCGTCTAGCAACCATTCTACAACGTGTGTGTGATTAAACCTGAAATAAGAACAAAATAATTAACTATCTTATATCCATAGTGTAACCTGTATTACAGTGAAACCTGTCTATACTGGACTCCCTCAGTAGCAGACATGATGTTCAGTTTGGGGTGGGGGGTCGGTTAACCGGGGGTGTTTATAGGAATTATTTGATTTGGGACCACCGGCAATGTTCGCTATAGAGTGGATTTCTGAGTTAAAGGGATTGTACCTTTTTATACTGGTAATTTCATTTTAGCAATTAAAGTCTTAATTTTAACATTGTTCATGTCGGCGTTCAATTAAATGATACTCACAGGTTGTTTTATATTTGATACCAATGTGAAGTTATCCACTTACCTGCATGCTAGATGTAAGGCTGTGGCTCCAGTACCATCTTGATCATCAGGTTTACATGATGTGTTCTTATATAGCCACTGCAGGGTGTCTACGTTACCAGCTGCTGCTGCATCATGGGCTGCCGTAGCACCTGTGTCAATTAACAAACCAATTAAAGTTACAGTTTTGTGCTCATTATGCATTGTTTTGCATACTATGGTAAATGATTCAAACAAACATAGGTGCATAACTTTCTGTGTATGTGTACAGTTTGCAAGCTATTTGTGTACGGTCTGAGCACTTAATAACTTGTAATACAGAGAACGTGTACAATATGTCATGCAGTTGGTCACCCCCAGTAAAGATGAGTCTGCACTGTTTTCACTAACTTAAGTGTTAATCTGCTTATCTACCTCACATAGGCACTTTCCATCTAATATTCAACATGTTTGAAGCCTCTCTAACGTAAGAGCATGCCACAGACTTACCACTGCATTTAGTATTTGTCTAAACTGGACCAGATACAGGGCCAAAGCTTAGGTTGATAAACCAGACAAGTGTGGCAAGTTTAAGATTTACTGATGTAGGGCCAGGATATGAAAGCTTGGGAAACACTATTTAGCATTTATGAAATTAAATGATGGACACTACATGTATTAATATTCAGGCCAAACTTATGTGTGTGTAAGGAAAGGGTTAGCTGAACTCCTGATGAATTCTATGCTCACTACAGTTGTTCAGTAATTTTAACTACTAGTGTCCCCTTGTTAATTTGCCTTTCTTGTACTCATTTTATTGAAGTATGGTAAGTTCACTTGGTTTAAAAAGGTTACATCCAGTGTCCTATAAATTCCATTGGATCACATTGTCATATTTAAAGAGGAACTTTCTTATTTAACATATTATTGCCTTTATTAATTTATAATAATAAATTTTGGTATGATTGTGAAACGAGTAGAAAAAAGAAGAAGATTGTGAAACACGCAATTTTTGCCTGTATGAAGTTCCTGGAATCAACCAGTACTAAGGAATAAGGGTGAAGCTAATCTTGCTCAAGGAAACAACGGGAACCTTTGATGGGGCTTAAACTCGCGATTGACAGGCATGCACCGCGACTGACAGACATGCACCGATTACCAGTCAGATACGATATCCCACGCCACTCGATCCTTTGTTTATCGTATTATGTGATAACTTTGAAAAGGTGAATTGATGTTTACACATTCTCATCCATTTTTATCAATTGATCCATTAACTTTTAGACTTTTCAAGATTGACACAGTGCTGTTACAGGTCTAGCTGAGATGTTATCACTCTATATTACCTATATTAGAACGTACGCCACCAGTAAACCCTCTCTGGTGCACGAGAAACTGGAGAATGTCAACTCCACCCTGCCTCGCCGCATAGTGCAAACAGTTACATCCGAATTCGTCCGAAACTTTCTCAGTCAAAGTTCCTTGATCAAAGCCTTGTAGTGTTGTTAAATCACCTTCTTCCGCGGCATCGAGTAACTCTGTTGGAACCATGTCTATTTTATTAGTCCACTGTCATTGTTACAAGTTTAATCTAATCAAAAAATGCATGGCACTTCACACAGGTGTGTCCATTTGTAAACAACTTTGACAGCTATTGCACCGCCACCTATCGGGCAGGTAAACTTTTTTGTACCGAAATTATATTGAACGAAAATGACTAGTTGTATTAAACGAAAATATTATCAAAATTGAAAACGTTTTCTAGTACACATTTCCGACATAACGCTGTATTCAAAAGATGCTGTTGCTGTCGCTGTTTTACTAACTAAAATAATAAACTAAAGAACGCTGTAAATTTTCTAGGTCTCCAGCAGGGGTTTGACATTATTGGAAGATAGATAAATTAAAGACGTAGAAGGAATGTATGTAAAGTACATTACAACGGTTTATCGGGGCGTCGAGCAGTGGGTAGCGCGTCTGACTTGTAGTCGGTGGATGATTGTTGTAAGTTCGAGCCCCATCAAAGGCCCCCGTTGTTTCCTTGAGCAAGAAACTTTACTCTCATTGCTTACGACAGTTTGGTCCAAGGAACGGATTCGAGCGTGATTTACATAGTCAAACATTGCTGATTCCATAATCGAACTGATATAAATTAGTATAAATTAACGGTTTAGTTCAAATTCATACCGGATATATAAGCTCGGCAAACTATAGAACATTTTAAAAGCATAAGTACAAAAACGTTCCGCTCTTACAGTTGATCAATCAGTTTCCGAGTACATACATCTATAGATGCCTTCCTGTTCGTGTTACTCGCTGGCTTACGATCAGTGATTGGTGAGTGCCTCCGCGAAGTCACACAACTTGTGTACATGCTAGTTCTTCAAAGAAAACTATTGCACTTGCCTGGGTGAGCCTTTTTAACACATCACGAATTATCACAAATGCATGGTTTTCTATGAAGAACTAGTGTACATGCACAACATGTTGTATAGACCTTACTGTGTTCGCCATCACCAGGTTCTGTAACAATAGTCCACAACAAAATCTAAAGCTGTCCCTAAAAAATGATCCTGGAAAGGTTTCTCGATGCTTTCTTCTTGCATTCTATGGTCAAATTGGTATGTCACGTGACGTCCTAATTTAAACTAAACATAAGCAGATCGAAGCAACGATTTCTAGCGTTAACACATGTCTTGCAACATTCACAACCCAGGCTCCAAGTTCACACACACACACACACAATTAAGTCCATTCATTGTTTGTCTAAAGTCCATATAGTATTCGAGCTATAGGTTCAATTTAATAAAATTCGAGATTTTTAAATATTATTTTTTTCGGCGTAGCTGTATAACATGGTTTTTGACATACATCGTATGCAAATGGTTAAATTACGTGAAATATATCTGGAGTTTTCTTGTTGAATTCAACGATGTTGGATAACCCATTTTATGTGAGTCTTCGAATATAGTTCTTGTTTTGTATGAATTTTGGGCAATTTCCACTGCGGACCGGTCGTGCCCTAGCACAACAGAACAGAACAGAACAGAAATTTTATTACACTTAAACTTTTACAGTATCTCGTGAGAACACAATCAATCATGATAACCACCTTCACAAGGAAACGGAATGACGAAATCAAAATTGACAAAACATTAGCCATTCGGAAACTGAGAGAAAACAACACAATTACAGAACCACCCATTGTTTTAGCCTTCCCAATTTTTGGCAGATTACACGAAACTGTTTTAACAGCTAGTAAAGGGAAGATCGGTAACCAATAGCGACGGCTCAACCACACCTACGTAACGTACATGATACTATGAGTGGACGTCACATCATAAAATTTCCCTATTTTCGAAATTTAAAAAAAGTGAAAACAATATTTTCTCCTTCAATGTCATGGACAATATAAAACTATATTTCCATGATTACATTATATTAGAATTTCCTATAACATATGGAAATGCTTCAGTGCTTTGTCAATCAGAATGCGCATGTCTACATAAAACACTAAACATGGTAGTTTTCCTTGTTAAAAGTAAAGAAAATACCTACCCAAAAGGGAAAGCACTCATGTAAATGTACATAGTTGTCCCTATAACGAAACGAGGCGAATCTGGTATACGGTTTGAAATATGATCACTTGACAAGAGGTCTGGCAATGTCAAAAGAAACACCTCCTTATATGTCTTAAAGAGACATTTAGCGACCTATCACCAATTGTTGTCAAGACAAAAAAGGAACTTCTCAATGACTTAAAAAAACTCATGTTACATACAAAGCAACTGTTAGAAGGTCTGACAACCATTATACATCCTTTAACCGAACTATAAGAGGCTTCGTTTAAAAGGTTGTTTGAAGCTTGTGATTGTGAAGATCGTGTCTGAGTCATTTAAATGAATGAGTTTATCGTTGTGGTCAAGGTTTCTTTCAACCATTGCCAGGTGTTTTAAATATCAACGTTACACGAAATACATACACCTACATGCACTACTCTTATATTTGACATAAGTGGGTTTAGTTGATGCTAATGGATGTGGGGATTGTTCTCTTCTTTATATTGATTTGTACAGGTAAGTGTGAATTTGTTATCATTATTTTGAGGGGAAAACATATTGGAACATGAAGTCATTGCCAAACAAACTAAATAATTTCATTGAATAGTTTTACACTATGTTTGAAGTAAGATTCCATTTCTTAGGACCAATACATTTCTTGTTTCTCGGGCAAATGTGGTAAACTTTGTATGGTGTTTAGCCTGTAGATGAACTAACTATAGACTAAGAAACATCCAGTCAAAAAGCTAAGTTTAAAGCATTAACTGCACACGCGGAGCACTTTGTGGATCTGCGGGTTGTGTAAATTTTTAATAAGTAGCATCACGTGACCTATAAGCGGTGAGATATGTAGGTATTATGATGTTTAAATATGTTATTTTATCATGACACATTTGAATGGTAATCTGTTCCATAACACGTGTGTCAACGATCAGAGCGATCAAATATCCAGACTGTGTTTCGATTGGGATACTTCTTTCGAGACTAAAACTCGATTTAACGTTTAGTACTCTGTACTTTATAGTATTCATTAGTGTTAGTATTATGTATTTGTCAATGTAAAGAAGACAATATATATATATGTGTGTGTGTGTGTGTATGTGTGTGTACTCCAGTGAATGGACAGTGGGATACATGGGGTCAATGGGGTAGTTGTAGAGTCAGTTGTGGTAGAGGAAATCAGACGAGTAAAAGGTCATGTCTAACCGATTCAAACAGCTGTAAAGGGAGGTCTGTTCGTTGGAGGAACTGCAACCAAAACCCATGCCTAGGTATAATTAGTTGTTATTTACTTTAAATGTCACTAAAAACGGCATTCTATTTATGAATAAGAATACATTTAATAGAGTTGCAAGATAATAGTTGCAAGTTGTAACTATCTATGAAATACATCCTCGGTACCCAGGCTATTCATATATATATATATCATAATGTATGTTTTGAATAGCCTGGGTACCGAGGATGATGAAATAAAGCTGAGACTAAACATCAATAAGTCAAATATGCATGGTTAATTCTTATTTGCGGTACAATGCATCAGCCGGTATCAAATTGCCGAAAACGAAATATTACATTAATTGACTTTTAAGGTTTACTATTTGTGGTTTGTGGTAGAAGTTCGATCATATGTTCAATAACGAATTAACGTATATTGTATAGCCTGATGTAACGATCTTAAGTATATCAAGGGTATATACGAACCGTATCTTCAAATGTATTTGTGTCAATTCTTTGGAATAAATTATGTAAACAAAACTCAACAATAATTTAACCTATATGTTGATGTGAAACAAAGACAAAACACATCTAAGCTGAACCACTTTGTCATTATATAATGTGTGAACAATTTTCCAGAGGAAGGCGTGTGGAGTAAATTTGGTTATTGGGGAAACTGTTCGGTGACGTGTGGCAATGGAACACAGAGCAGATTTAGAAGCTGTTTTAGATCAAAACCGTCCATTTCAACGCAAATCTCGTGCAAAGGGAAAGCTGTTGAAAACATGGATTGTTTCAAACCAGCTTGTCCAGGTGGTTTGATTCTTTCATCGCAATCATAACTTTATTGATGTACTTATTTAAATGTTATCCAATGTTATTCAACTTGATACACCGTTCTGTATTCAAGATTAAACCAATTCAGAACTGACATTGCAGTTGCTAGTGGTTCGCAGTATATTTTTGCTACAAATAAAAAGCAACACCAGTTATCAGGAAGTGTGTTAAATTGTTCAAAGTTTAAAGAAGTGTTCGGCAGTTTTCTTTGCGCATCGTATTGCGCAGCTGTTTAAATGACTCCAAACCTTAAGTCACACCGGATCCGGGCTTATTTTCAAATTTTTAATTTCGCGATTTTTTTTAAAAATGAAATTGAATAGTGGTTTCAAATACTAAAATTAACATAGTTAAGGATTTTGGGTCAAAGTTTTGGTGATAGAAATAGCAAATCAACTTGACTTTTATCACATTTAGTTTGATCTGTTGGTACAATGGCATCTTATACAAACACGAAATGAACAGACCGAGCCTGTTTAGTGATGTGTTTCAACTTTAAGACTTGATAAGTAACAATGTGAAAATGTCCAAATAAAATTAAAATTCTTGTAAAAGGTGGGTGTGTTCAACATCATTTTTCGAAAAAAATGAGCACAGTGACCGATTGTTTTTATTAGCTTGTTGAACTCAGCATGACATTTCCTGCAACGTATGTCTAATTTTGTATATATAAAAAAATCTATTGAAAATAAAAAAACTGCCGAAAACGTCTTTCAAGAGGTTACTTTTTTAAACTCATCAAACAATTTATGGGAATATTCTTTACTCAAGGTGATTTTAAACAACTACAGACAACCTCCAAACTTACACCATTACTAATATCAAGATCTGCCGTAATGACATTGCTTTCCACAACATACTCATTAACAAGCACTATGATATTAACAGGGTCACCTACGCTCAGTACGCTCACACCAGTCTCGTCTGCAAGCAGTATGCTCACAACAGGCTCGTCTGCAAGCAGTTTGCTCACAACAGGCTCGTCTGCAAGCAGTATGCTCACAACAGTCTCGTCTGCAATCAGTATGCTCACAACAGGCTCGTCTGCAATCAGTATGCTCACAACAGGCTCGTCTGCAAGCAATTTACCCACAATTGGCTCGTCTGAAAGCAGTTTGCTCACAACAGGCTCGTCTGCAAGCAGTATGCGCACAACAGGCTCGTCTGCAAGCAATTTACTCACAATTGGCTTGTCTGAAAGCAGTTTGCTCACAACAGGCTCGTCTGCAAGCAATATGCGCACAACAGGCTCGTCTACAAGCACTGTACTTAAAACAGGCTCGTCTGCAAGTAGCATGGTCACAGACGGCTCGTCTGTTAGTACTATGCACAACACAGACTCGTCTACAAGCAATTTGCTCACAACAGACATGTCTACAAGCAATATTCTAACAACAGACTCGTCTACAACCAGTGTCACGGAAACAGCGTTATCTACAGTAAACCCAGGTGCCAAATCTTCGCCTACTACTATGGTTTTCCACAAAGGTAAATGGTCAAAAGTAATAACATTTAACATGTGTCAAAAACAATGTATGTAAATTTATATATTTCTGATTCACAAATATTGTTCCAGTTAAAGAGAATCGTTTGTGTTGATGAAGTGTAAAAGTTGTTATTGATAGTACTTGTACATACATACGTGTTAGCATAATTATGTAAATGTTGATAGTAAGAATTAAGACGCATTGGTCGTCTGCATTTTCTTAAAATTGCACTTGTCAACTATGATATATGTAAATTGTAACTACAGTTAACGAAGATAGTAAAGCTACTGTTTGTACATTTGTAGAGCTAGTTGTTCCTGTTGATGACAAGTTGATCAAGTCAGTGGTATGGATAAATGTGCTATCCACGAGTGTATTTGTTCTTGTAGCTGCGGCTTCTTTCAAAACGTAAATATTACATTCTATGCTTAAGTGTTAAACAATATGTTCTATGTAGAGTGTATGTTAGGAACTTATGATAAAATAAATAAGTAAAATTCACTTCTATAATAGGAACGACGAAGTTGATGCGAGTATAGAATTGTGCATCGAAACGCAAATACTAACTAGTTAACTCATGGTATTTTAACATGTTTATAAGTTTGTGTTTTTTAAATTATAAAATGATGAAATATAATAACACACCCCTATTCCCACTACAGTGTGTGTCCGTATTTCAATGTCAAATAAGGAGTTGTCCAGTGCTATGTATCACCAGTATGTACAATGAAGTTCCACTATTTTAGGGTCGACAAATAGTGGTCTAAACAGAGGGTGCTAACTTCACTGAAATGAAATGTTGGTGCTGTCAATAGGTGGTCTTAATAACGCACCGATCTGACTATCGAGTGGTCTTAATAACGCACCGATCTGATTATCGAGTTGTCTTAATAACGCACCGATCTGACTATCGAGTGGTCTTAATAACGCACCGTTCTGACTATCGAGTGGTCTTAATAACGCATCGGTCTGATTATCGAGTGTTCTTAATAACGCATCGGTCTGATTATCGAGTGGTCTTAATAACGCACCGGTCTGATTATCGAGTGGTCTTAATAACGCACCGGTCTGATTATCGAGTGGTCTTAATAACGCACCGATCTGACCATCGTGTGGTCTTAATAACGCACCGGTCTGACTATCGAGTGGTCTTAATAACGCACCGATCTGACTATCGAGTGGTCTTAATAACGCATCGGTCTGACTATCGAGTGGTATTAATAACGCACCGGTCTGACTATCATGTGGTCTTAATAACGCATCAGTCTGACTATCGATTGGTCTTAATAACGCACCGGTCTGACTATCGAGTGGTCTTAATAACGCATCGGTCTGATTATCGAGTGGTCTTAATAACGCATCGGTCTGATTATCGAGTGGTCTTAATAACGCATCGGTCTGATTATCGAGTGTTCTTAATAACGCATCGGTCTGATTATCGAGTGGTCTTAATAACGAATTTTACGAAATAAAAAAAAACGATTTACAAACCGAATATATAGTTGTCATTACATGTGTGTTATCAACCATATACGATGTCATATTTCAGATTCATTGAAACCTCAAAGATACATCTTGTAGACGAAGACAACGAGTTTTTATTTGACACAGATGCCGATGATGTGATCGTGGTTTAAAGTGATTGTTATGAACCTTTAACATATTCTGAACGAGTTTCAGAGATTGTACTCAAGTTGTTATGAAAATAATATTCTCGACATGTAATCAGAAATAATCAGAAATATGACAGTCGGACAGGGAAGGCATAACCCATAACAGCAGCCCAAACCAGCCAATGGTGTACATAACATTTTCTACTGCATGCATAGTCTGTTATATTTGGCTGAACGGATGTGTTTAACGTAAACGCATTGTGGCTGGAGAAACAAAAAAAACGAAGACTACAAACTAAATCAGTATCCATTTTTCTATCTTGAATTGTAACAACCATACTTATAACTGAATAAACACGAAGTGGACTATTTGTAGTGTTGTGTATTTCCGTCATTTGCTCATAAACAAGTATGGCTATACGGCTCATTGTTTAAAGGAGATTTCTCATTAAATATATGCATCAACAAAATATTGGCATTCAAACATATGGGGAAAATACAAGTGGAAATGTTTGCGAATCCTGCAACCGGAATCCCTCGGACAGAAAGCTTGATTTGTTGAGAGCTTTCTTTATTTCATGCGTATACATATGGTGTTAATAGAGTATATTTATGTGACAGTAGCCACACACTCGTAAGCAAAAATCAAATAAAAATAAAAATGCCTCACTGAATGTTTAGATAAATGGCAACACGTGTGGAAGTTGATAGCCACATCAAAGAAGCATGGGAGGCAACTGTTATTCTAAAGATGCTTAGTGTAGACATAGTTAGCCCCCTTATTGTAATATTTGTAGAACATCAAACAAACAAATATTGACTTCAAACACAACTGTTTATCGGCAAACTACATCCAATGTAGAGAAATACAAATCATATTGTTAATACTAGGTTCATTAACACATATTGTCACATTTCAAACCCAGCATCCTACCGCTCTCTATTAAATCTAACAACAACAACAACAACAACAACAACAACAACAACAACAGCAACAACAACAACAACAACAACAACAATGAGGGGGATGAAGTTCACACACACATGACTTTTAACATAACAGCACCAACAACATCAAACCAAGACGTACTACAATTGCCAGGTTTGTACATGTATTGCCATGTATTTGAACTCAACATCGACAAGTAGCATTATCGTTGTCAAACATTTGCTTTATATCAGCTGTTAACGTTAGCTGACACTACACCTTACAGAAAGTCCTTGGACAGAAAAGTATGCGAAGTTTGTTCTACCGACTGTTTCGACCTTAAAACGCACAAGCGAAGTGAAGTCTGAATATTGAATATTGATTAAGTAATGTGTGTTGATTAGGTGGTGTAGTATACATACAGGTATCTTACTAAACACAATCTATGTACTCGTTTTTGTCTTTCCTAAATTGTTTATCTGTTTCAATACTTTGAATTAATTTGTCAGTGTATTTCGTTTGTTTTCCTGTAGTCTTTGATTGCTCAATGACATCACCTGGGTCTGGTCGTGTCGGTATTTGCATATGTTAGAGTCTGCACATACACAATCTTTATAACAACGTATTGCAGATCAGAACACAAGTCTTTTTTCTTTTTTTAGACTTAAACACGCCCAGTTTACCGATCTTCCTATAATTCGTATAATGATAGAAGTGTCGATGTATAACGCTATGTTAACAACTATCACAGAAGTGTCGATGTATAACGGTATAACAGATTTAACATTGTTTAGAGTAACACATTGATGTCTTAAATAAGTATACACAAATGCCGTTTAGACAAGTACAATGCAGTGAGATAAGTTTACATATTGTTTTCACAATGTTCCACATAAAGTTTTGCTAATTCCAAATAAAATAATATATAGAATTCAAACCGATTCAATAAACTCTGCTACTGGCGCAGTATAATGTGCATTTCAACTAGCTAGAAAAGGGTATCCGCTACAGTGCAAATATGTCAGTTTTAAGTAAACATCGTCTAAACGTGGTTAGTCGCTTTTATGGGGAAAAACACACTGTCAACAAATACACGAACAAAACACGTATACAATGCAGGAAGAAAATTGCGTACCATTAACTGAAAACTCCAGAGACAATGCTCGCGGTATCTAGAACAATGCAGCATAAACATAATGGTTAAACACGAACTAATACATCATGGCCCGATTTACTATTTCTACGACCTTTTAAAAAAACGTAAATAAAACGATCCACTGTAGCTGATATTGAAAGAACATTCGACAATATCATCAATCAAACAGGTCTCTCTTTACATGCTATAAACACAAACATACTGATTTCAGTAGATGTACTGAGATAAAACTTATAATACCCGAGTTTGCAAGTCCATACATCAACATCTCCGCATCTCAAAGGTAAATACCCCATCGCAAAAGATATGTTTGCTTCAATAGATCACGCATTGTTCAATAAACACGTACCTAGATACCACAGATCCATTGAACCTGCGCTAATTTCTATCATAAGCATACAGAAACAGTTCCATAGACCCCCGACCAATTAGAATGTTTAGTTTTGTAGGATATATTGAATGCCGGATTGACGCATATGGACGACTAACTACTGAGTGAAAATCAAGTGAGACTAATAACAAATACCTAATGTACTGATGATAACATGTTTGTCTTAACATTTATAATTAATAAACACAGAGAAGGTGAACACAACAGATATACACTGTCCTGTTTTTGTACTGACATTTCTGTTGTTTTTGACAATGTTTGGTGTTCTGGACTGTAGCAAAAGTTATTGAACCAAGTCAGAGTCAGACGAAACTTGTTGATAATATATTTCCAGTTAACATATATGGTGATTTTAAAAGGACGCAAACATATTGGCCTACATATATTTTACAATAGCATATTACTCAGCTGATATAAAGGAAGAAATTACTAACACCAGCTGTCATACCCGAACTACACACTGTGCATCATACTATAAACACACATCAAACTATTACAATTATGTTACTTTTTGTAAAGGAGACATTACACACAGAAGAATGACAAACGAAGACGTTATTTCTAGGAATATAAACTTACTCAATGGCCGGTAGTCTAATAAAAAGGCAGTGATTAGTTTAAATAGTATTTATTTCCAAATAAGTATTAACACATGCCAACACACATCGATAAACATACATGGAAAATGGATTAGAACCGATTAATACCAACGTCATATAAACGCACATGTTGAGAACTTTGCAATGTTTAGCATTTGTTGTGGAATCATGTAAAGTAAAAGTAAATGCGTTTTCTATCTTCACTCGGTAAGCATTCATTTAACTAGCCGGTGGCTCCAACTGGCCATATGAAACCAAGTAACAAGCACGGCTCGAACCTTTGACCTCCCACTACCAATGAGGACTCCTTAACCACGACGATAATGGTTAGTATATGGTTTACCATTTACTTATGTGTGATGTTTTGTATAAATATTATCACTTTCTCAATACGTTAAACACGTCTACATGGTACCATTGTTAAAATACATGTACTCATACCTTGTGTCTGATACTTGGTGGCTAATAAAAAAGGACAATGATGAAGTCTTTAATATTTAACAACTAAGAAGAGTTTTTCATGACTTTGATTAATTATGGACATGTTTTTGTGACAAGTTGGCAAGATGTGTTTACGTTTGCTATGAGCTTTAAATGAAAGTCTCACACTTGATTGTATTGCTTTATATTGGTTTATATATTGGTCAAGTACAAAAGGTGTTATGTTTTATTTGAACTAAATGGACACCCCTATTATCTTTGTTCCTGATTAAATGCCAAAAGAATTACAGATATCTCACTGCATTTGTATTGCGTTAAAAATATGGCGACCGCAATTCAGAATTATAAGCATACTGATCTGTCGTCTTGTCCTCGAATGTCTCTGTCGATTTACTACATACAAGTTAATCTTACATTTGTACCGGTCAAGTTCAAGTAATAATTAATCATAACAAATACACATTAATGTTTATCCTATTTACATATCGCAAACACACGAGTTGCCACACGTTACTTCAGATACATGTAGTATTAAATGAACACATGTAGCAGCAGTTTACCATATCACCAGTGGAAAGCTACCATTAGAGGTACTTTTCGACAAGTTCCTTGAAATAGTATTTATCAAATATTTAAAGGAAAACAATGGTGTACGTTTATGGCAGGTCTACGTTAAGTATAATGGTTTAACATTCCCGTATATATCCCAGTGCTTTAGCCTGGTACTTCCTGGTGATAAAGAAACAACCCTGATGTAAGTCGTTAATAAAATACAACGTAGGATTGTTTGTCCCTGACTTTTATAAGGTTGGGTTTACCATTTATGGACATGTTTGGATCAGGTTTTCAAGATGTTTTTGAATTAACTTTGAGCTAAAACTAAACCCAGTACTCGGAATTCTTCTACAGGGTTAAATGGCTACATGTATTTGGTCACTTATACGTGGTGTTTTGTATTGCATGTTTACTTCCTCAATTCGGTACACACGTCGACGTTAAACCATGTGCATATGAACACGTGTGTGTTATTGTCAAGTATCCGTCGGTGTTTCGGTTAAAATGTATCATTATTAATTGGGTTCTACTACGTTTACTTTGAGCTAAAATTAGACACAGTATTAGAAAATCTCGTATGCGGTTAAGTATTTAATACCATTTTTTGAAATTTATTTGTAATTTTCGTTATCGTTCTCACTTCCTCAGCCCGTTGAACTCTTCTACTGCGGTTAATCGTTAAACTATGCATATTGTGCTTGGATTAAATGTATTTATGAATTGACTTAACTCGAAAGTTTGCTTATCACTATCAATATTCTTCGTATAATTTCACAACCACCGTGCTGTGCTTTGTCGCCTGTACTTTATGTTTAAGAAATAAAATATGAAATACCGTCATATATCGGCTCATTAACAACAGTTTGGAGTTCTGATGCGTAGGCATTAACCACACAGGCCGATATATGACGGGATTTCATATTTTATTTTGATTCTAACATGATCAACAACGAATTAAAAGGGTTAAACTGTTTGTTACTTTTAGTGCGTGCGGTAGCAGACTTACTTCCGCTGAATCAGAACAGCCAGAAACACGGTCCTAAAATAATAGGTCCGTGCCAGAAAGTAGTACCGTTGAATTTCGGCTAATTAACGACGGTATTTTTGTTCTTTGTTTATACAGACAAAAACACGGATCATGTTAGAAAAAGCAATAAACAACAATGCTTCAATCCTTTCTCTGTGTTTTGTTTATGTTGATTTTTCCTCTTATGGCCATGTTTTGGAGGCAATGTTTACAATAAGTGTTGTATTTACGTTTACAATGAGTTACAGAGTAGCCATTCATAGTGGTCTATACTCTCCTACATGATGTAAGGCGTACTCTATACTCATCTAACAAAAACAGCAACACAAGAACAACATAGTTAACCTATTGATCCAAGTATCGACACAACAATCTAACAGTATTTAACCTGGTGTCCTGCATTTTCAAGAACATTTATCTCATTAAACGATAATGACATCCTCATAATTTACAGTTTAAT
>ENA-OREC01000461-OREC01000461.1-marine-metagenome-genome-assembly--contig:-NODE-461-length-15835-cov-12.881584_pt1 | contig 15835 bp, 8 predicted proteins | sample MGYA00248626_ERZ508543 | MGnify/ENA primary metagenome ERZ508543 (study PRJEB26211, sample SAMN05518279) | marine metagenome | isolation source: Puget Sound, Washington, USA | host: Bankia setacea...
GTGTGTGTGTGCGTGCGTGCGTGCGTGCGTGCGTGCGTGCGTGCGTGTGCGTGTGCCTGTGCGCGTGTGTGTATGTGTGTGTGTGTATACCATCTAACGAGCGGTCCTGGTCACAGTGTGCAACCCCTTGACAATACTATAGAGAAAACAGGTCAAACTAGTTCATCATATTTATTTGCAAATGAAACACCAATGAAAATATGAATTCTACAAAATACTAGATTCTGCATACCGTTTCATATAAACATGTGTGACTTTTGATTTATATCATCTATTACAAGGCATCGTGTAGGATATGTTTTGAAAACAACATATTAACAAGTACATATAGACGTGAGACAATAGTCTCCTTCAAGTCTAGTTTAGTATAGTACAATATAGATAAACAGCGAGCATTGCGTCTTGGCAGTTGGCCTGTTCCAACCATAAGCAGTGTTATAGGGTAGTGTACTCACATGTACAGTCAAAGGTGTTTACGTTAATATGCAGTGCGTTGTGTTTTACGTTGGGGTTAACACTTGTCTACCCTATTTCAAGGTAGAGTCTAAAATAACACGTGACTTTGCGGCTCAATGCTCGATGTTTGCATATAGCACATAGCACGTAAATGACAAACTATCAATTTATGAATCTTGCATGCAATCAAAACGGTCCTAAAACTAACACCGTAGTCTGTGATTTATTTTCATCTTTTGTTGGTGTTAAATGCATCATATTTTGACAAAGGATATTGTTTGCTTAGATCTATCTGAACGATAACGATAGTTCGTGTTTTTACTCTTTGTTGTTGTTCTTAATTTAAATCTTATACATGGCTTCTGCACACTGTAACAACCCTGGTAAACAGAAAAGAAGTCACAAATCAAACAACAAACACATTATTCACACCGTTGGGTCTTGCAATGATGCACAACTCGAGAGTAGAAGAATGCAGGAATTCGACTTAGTTCTATATTGTAGTTACACAATGCTACTCCGTAGACAAAACATTGCCTTATTTTGTGACAGACAGGAACTTTTGGCTATTTTCCTGTCCAAATTGTATTTGATTGAAAGAAGAGTTCCAATTTTCACTCACTCCATTGTATGTTCTCTGTGTGATACATTGATAGCGTCAACTGCCTAATATAAAAACACACAAGGTATTCACAAATTCAGTAATTATTCACAAATGATTTTAATATACAATTGTTCAAACTGATTTTATCTAAATTCTACAAAATGTGAATGAGCGTAAGCCGAACATAATCTCGATCACACCCGCCTCCCTACATCCCAAGACCTAGGTCATGTTGCCATGCTCCTGGAACAGTTCACAAAACCATGTGCACCATACTTGCATAGTTACATAGTTCTTGCATCAACATATCTTTTCGGCATATCTACGTTTATCACAGTTAGCTATCAGGCAAGTACAACATCCTTTCGTGACCTAGCTTTTACTGAATCCACGAGTGTTACTAAATACATAGATCGGTAAAGAAATCACTGCGATGATTGTTCAAAGGTCAAGGACATCGACACTCACTTGGTTTGCATCGTTTACTCAGTACATCTACGTCTGTTTTATACAAGTACGTCATGTATCAATTAGGCCAGTTCTTTTTGCACTTTGTGTTGGCTGATGAATATATGAACATATCAATCTCATCGTCCTACACAGGCAGGTAATTCGTTTATGACAACATATTATGTGCATGATTAACTGACCAATGGTAGAACAGGATATCATACCAACGAACAAACCAAACCATACATCTAGGTCTATTCATAAAAGGCCTATCCATAAAACTGTCATTACCACTATCACTTACGTTAGAACACTGAAAAGAGAAACCACACATAAACGTACACCAATGGTAGTTCACCTGGGTAAGTACACAACTACATACATCAGTAACATAATTATAACTAACACAAATACAAAAGGTGTAACAAACGAATAGAAGCCGTACATCACACTTATAAACAGTGATGACGACGTCGCTGGGGTAGCGGTTGAAGTAATATTCATGATTTGTTGTTTATAATTATGTATAAACCCAATATGTAACTTAGTGCATGCTTAACGTGCTGGATGTTCCCATTGTCCTGAAATTCTCCTTAAAAAGTCTTCTATACTTGGACTTGACATAGCTTTAGTACCATTGACAGTTTACAGTCTCAACTTAATTAACTTTCAAGTATGTATACACTGCACTCAACTTTGCACTGGTGTTACTATGAATGTTGCCTTTGAGTCGGTATCGGCACTTGCTTTTATGGAAGTAATTTCCTGTGGAGCATATGTTGTATACACTATTGCAATACTGGATCGATGGCTAAGTCGAAAAAAGGTTTCCATTCAACTGTCGCTAAATGGACTACGTCTAGTCTCTGAACAGCATAACAAATCATCGCATTTCTTAACGCTAGCGTACATAATATAGTGCGAAACTTCTCAACAGTTTTTTACAATTTAGTATCTGTTTCACACTTGTCTAGAATTATTCCTATTTCCTCCTTTCCTTTGTGAAAACACCCTTGAATGAATGACTTTCCTTCAAACAAAATTAATGACACTTCAACGTTTTCAAATTTAATATATCACGATCTGGCAATGTGCATTTTGTAAGTTTGGCATTTCCAGACATCAAGTATGAGAGCTTCAGGATACAATTCAACTGTTTTGATTCGGTTTCAACCATTCATTCGACGGTTAGTGGGGCTCTTTTACTTGAGTAGATGTATACTGTTACCCTAGAAGATTTCGTTTGGGATAGATCTGTGAGAATCTGTTATTAAATACTTGTTGAATCTGCGGTACAAAATACTATGAACTATACTCACTGAGACGTTAAATGCTGTCTGATACACCAGTAAGTATTTCAAGTGTTTGAGTTTCACTGATGCGAGTAGAATGAGTAAAATGAAGCAAGTTCTTCAAGTGTTTGAGTTTCACTGATGCGAGTAGACTGGGTACAACTGCATACCTGTTGAGGCCATAGGAGTTTGGAATATCACTCGCGTCATTATAGTTATTGAGTTTCTCTCATGCCCTTAGATCTACTTCGGGTATGAGTGCAACTCCATAGCTGTTGAGGTCATTTCAGTCTCAAACATCATTCGCTTCACACAGTATTTAAATACATCGTATATCTTTCCAGATTCACATTACATTACAGACGATTTATAATATGTTCGTGGCGATCGCTTCAGTTGACATTCCACATGTTTTCATACAATAACCGTATCTATACTTCAACGATGTGTGGATGTTCAATGTGACTTTGAGACATGTGTGCATATCTGATCCTGTGTCTTGGTCTTTATCCATACAGATCGTTTTGTGTTTTGTTTTATCCAGTAGGTGAGTATCTGAAATAGACAACCACAGAATGCATGACGGGAAACGTGTTGACGTGGTGTAATAACGGTATAGAAACGTTCTGAGCCCAACAATTCAAGCTGGACACATGTTCTTAGTACATTAGCAACTGAGGGTGTATATTTGTTACAAACAAAACAGAAAACTAATGTTGAAAGAAGCACATTCATACAATGTTTACTGTCAATAAAATCACATTGTCATTTCTAATTAACCGATTATAAACTTGTATAAAATTGTGAAGTAATCGCCATACACAACTTCCACTGTAATTGCCTTAGTATTAAACTGACTCGTTAATGATACAAGTCTCAATTACAAGCTCGTGTACACTCTACATAGTCAATGCTCCTGTATGTACCCCTAATGTGCACTCTACGGTGTCAATGCTCCTGTATGCACCCCTAATGTACACTCTACATAGTCAGTGCTCCTGTCTGTATCCCTAATGTACACTCTACGGAGTCAATGCTCCTGTCTGTACCCCTAATGTACACACTACGGAGTCAATGCTCCTGTCTGTACCCCTCATGTACACTCTACGGCGTCAATGCTCCTGTATGTAACCCTAATGTACACTCTACGGCGTCAATGCTCCTGTCTGTACCCCTAATGTACACTCTACGGAGTCAATGCTCCTGCATGTACCCCTAATGTGCACTCTACGGAGTCAATGCTCCTGTATGTACCCCTAATGTACACTCTACGGAGTCAATGCTCCTGTGTGTACCCCTAATGTACACTCTACGGAGTCAATGCTCCTGTCTGTACCCCTAATGTACACTCTACGGGGTCAATGCTCCTGTCTGTACCCCTAATGTACACTCTACGGAGTCAATGCTCCTGTGTGTACCCCTAATGTACACTCTACATAGTCAATGCTCCTGTATGTACCCCTAATGTACACTCTACGGAGTCAATGTTCCTGTATGTACCCCTAATGTACACTCTACGGAGTCAATGTTCCTGTATGTACCCCTAATGTACACTCTACGGAGTCAATGCTCCTGTATGTACCCCTAATCATGTTCTCTTACTAAGATTTGACATAATCTAGAAAACACATGTTTCATGTATGTGCATGCGCCATTATAAATGCGACACACTTATTAACCTCATGCAGTTCTCTATAGATATGTGTTATGGCTGATAGTTTTGTTTTGTTTCTTCCTACATAACGTTAAGTACTATAAAGTGGCTCTTGTATTTCGTCGCTTACTGTAATGGGTAATTGAAAATAAGTGTGTGTTTTGTTTCTGTGCTTTGCATCATGTCTTTGTTGCTTCTAGTCATTTGTACCCATCGTATTTGCAATGAATATACTTTGTTACAAATATCAATACATTTATACGAGTGCTACAGGAAATAAAACGAATATCAACGCGTTTGATCACTGTTGCTTTTATAACTTTAATTATGTTGTTTGCTGTACGAGATATTTCTTCAGGCACAAAACAGTTTAGGTTTTCCGGCATTCGGTTGGTCATCAAGCACACCATGCAACACGTTAGGCATGTCAATTGTTACAGTTGTGCACAACATAATACACCAAACACAAAACAATTCAGATTTAAATGTTCAAACTGTAGTCAATGGTATGCAACCAGTTCTTACATTGCGAATCAAAGTTACTGTCTAACCTAATCTTTTTGAAAATATGAATTTCTATTTCATGAAAACTGTGAATATACCGATGTATGGAAATAGTGCGGCGTATGTAAACTATTGCACTTTCTGTCTAAAATATATATTATACACTAAGATGCTTAGAATACATGTGTTCAGTATCTTCACCATCAAACCTCTTAATCGTAAAGACACTGATAAATGTACGCTTAGCTATAACATACATGTACATAGTCGAACTCTCTTCGGTAAAACAAGTGTAAAACAAATGGCTTACCTAGAGTCCAGTCTGAATCACTGCTTTAATGATAACCGATAAATGAGCCGGTCCTACGAGTACTCTACGGCATATTGGGCTGGGTATAATCCGCTTGTGCCATAAATTACATCCCCAGTTGTAGCAATTGCTTTCTGAAAAGGAATTAAGTACCGCACGGTTACAATGATGTTATTGTTCAAACAGTGATAAATCATAACGAAAATAGAAACATGTGTTAAATATGGAGCATGAGTGACAGTTGCTATGCATTACATGTCAATCAGAACGGTGTTAGACGCTGATATTAGGAGCGTTATCTATTTACTACAGACATACACAAACAGATTACAAATTAAGACATGGCATCCAAACCATCGCTTTCAAAACTGCTTCCGGTGATGCGAATATTACGTTTTAATTGGACCGAGTAAAGTCATTCATGGCACCCTCGTTGATGTTTAAAGCGTCAGTGATGTAATTGGAACACATGTAGCTGCATTCAAATCAAGAATTTGGACGGTCCCAGGCGCAATGTACTGGGAAAACATGACATTAATTAACAGACTGGATTTGTAACCATGAATGACAAGTGGTCAGTGTAGCTTAGGGGCTTTCAAAGTTCACTTTCCAGCACGTATTATACCAGAGGAGACGGTCAATATGAACGCCTGTAATTTGGCTGGTTAGCATGCCTCAGTAAGCAGGACGTGAATGGTCATAACAAAGATTGAAGGGAAGGAATTGTTAGAATGGACATGTTACTAATGGTCAAATGTATATGTATGAGATACAAACACGTAATGAACTATAAACTAACTTACTCAACAGAATACGTCTACATGTTACTTGCGGAAACACCCTGTTTTAAACTAACTTAACTACAAAATGAAATTGTTACATAGCGTATGATAAATATATATATATTAGATTAACTTAGGAATTAAGGATAACATTATAACAACACAAACTGTTTTAATATTTATTTATTAGTATGTCCACCCTACGACACATGTTATCAATAAAGGGTTAATACATTTATACATAAGTTCAGTTAATTGTCGACATCATTAAGAGTAAACAAGTGATACCCTCTTCAGATACTCGTGTGTACAAACTAGAAACACATCTTTACTCTAATTTGAACGTGTCCAATTTGGAAAGGCATAGGTTCGATTGATAGTTTATGTGTTTAATTGTTATTATATGTATTAAATCAAATGCAAAGTTAGACTTTAAATTGAAATGAGACAAAGGTCTTTTGTTACTCTCGTACATTGGATATTTACCGCTATGACATGTATGTTTCTCTAAAGATTCAAACAAAAATGTAATGAAATTGAAATAAAAGTTAATCTTAGCCATAATTCTGCCAGAAAAAAGTATATTTATATTTAACTTGGATATTATCATATAGTTCGAAGTAAAAATACTATAAAAGTCCACTTCTAGGTCAAACTATGCCATATACCGATTTGTTACCACATGTTCCATCAAGATACACCACGTGGACCAATGTTGTATTTATTCAATGGAAGGGGGGGGGGGTATTTTATTGTCCTCACAATGGTACCAAAAGTTCACTACACACATGTACATCAATAAATCTAAGCGCAGGTATCTAAAAAAATCTATAAAAAGCTGGTAATGTATAGATCTGCTAGGAATAGAGTTTGGTTCGATTAGACTTGGAGGAAATAATCAGAAACTATCAGTAACCAAGTCAGTCCATTTATCAGCGAAATTACCTGGATCATTCATCACTGTTCATTTAATTAACATGTAAATAGTAGGACTGAGTACAGGTAGCAGGTCTAGGCAGATAATCAATGTTCTGTGATAACAACTCCCCCTGAGGTCGCTGGTCAGGTGCACGCTAATTCTCGATGTAATTGTTGTTGTTAATGATGCTGATGTTGTTGTTGCTTCTAGTAATGTTGTTGCTGATGTTGTCATTGTGGCGCAAGTTTTTGTTTCCCTAGTTATTGTTACTGCTTTTGTTGCTGCAAATGGTTTTGGTTTTGTTGGTGGTGCATCAACATGATTACGACGATGATGACGATAATGATATTAGAGATTTTGTTGTTGTTGGTGTTGTTGTTGTTGTTGTTGTCGTTGTTGTTATTCTTGTGGATTACGAATGACTGTATGTTACTTCATAAGTGGAACCTACGTTCGAATAATGTCATAACATGTGTTACTATCAGCAGTATTAAAATACCAGTTGGAAAGTGGTAGGAAAATCCGTAGCTTTTACTTCTGTGGTTAATACAACCTACACTTCCACACAAAAAAACGCGTGGGTCATTTCAACACTATGCATTGATGAAAAAAAAAGATTAGTTTGCCTAAATTGATAAATTTCTCACAACTGACACTTTACCCGTTGTATAATATCTACTGAACAGGTGCCATGAAACAGATATTATCCAGAATACAACTGAAACAAGTCCTTAGAATGTGAGAGTGTTCTAAATCTAATCAATGCAATCCAAATGTCCAACGGCTACCTATAAGCATGTTACTGCTCTTATTGCTGCATATGGTGTTGTTTTTGTTGGCTGCACAGAAGCCATATAGCGACATTAATTACATTGAATATGCTTATGTACTATATGAACATACTTCATTCGTAAAATATTATACCAGGCATGTCTTTAAGCTTTGTAGCGCAGCCGCTCTCAGTTTTGGCAAATCAAATAAACAAAAACAAAAAAACAGAAAACGTATAAATATGAGAAGAAAATACTCACATTTTATCCGATCGAGAATTGACACATAATTTAAATCCAGTAAAGAAATCCTTCAAAACATCTGCAGGTTTCATAAACTCATACAATTTCAACGCTACTCCAATATGTTGCAAACGGAAGCTTAGACGAGTTACAAGTGGAAAAATATTAAACGTACACTTAACAAATTCAAACGTTCACTACACCTCCCGATACCGGCCTGAAGCCTACTCCCCGGCGCGTCTGGCATTCTGACAATTTGATTATTCTATTCCTGGGTTTTCTACAAAGTTTTGAGCTGGTGACTTTCGATCTTATTATCAGAGATTTCCAGTAAAACATACATTGGACCAGGCTACAGCAGCAGTATATAGTAATATGACAAACTAAGAAATATTGGGCTCTGTCGAAATGTTCTCTAAATGGTTGCTATCTCCGCTACAATGCCTCTTCGATATTTTGAAATTTATATTTTTCAAGAACCGCAATCGGGGTATGTATTCAAACAAATTCCGTTCCTCTGAAAATAGCTCGTGCATGTTATATCTGGTTAATTTATCTTTAGATGATTTGATATACTTATATAATACGAAACTTTTCCTACAGGCATGTGATAACTGAAAATACGTTTGGTTAAATATTGTAGATATGTTCATACTATCTTTTAAACAATCATTATTTTGCAGTCACGACTATCGATTGCGCAATATGTATAACACATGAGCAGCTACCTGGCAATCTTACACACTGAATTGAAAATTGGGTGGATTGTTTTATTGCATTTACCAAGAAGTTTATCAGTGAAGAAAACCTACGAAATAAAAATCGATAATTACACTAATTCGAATATTAAAAAATAACACCTCATGCATATTAGTAATTAAAGTGTTTTTATATGATAAAAGGCATAACATAAACAGAATTATCATATTTCTCATTAAAAAATTGAATTACATTTTATTCATGTTGATCACAATTGATATTAATGTTATGTAGTCATCAGCAGAACTATAGTTCGATCCTTCACCGAAAACATATAGTTATCCCCAATAGCTTACACCTTCAAATAAATACATCTGCCAATGGAAGTAGTATGTTGTTAACGCCAGTTCAAAACCTGCACGCCTTACTTGATTGCATTGACACAACATTTGCCTCCAAAGTGTATTATTGGTTGAAGAATGCCCACTAAGATAGTTTATAGGCTGGCTGTTCATCTTACAGTTACCCCCCCCCCCCCCTACAAAGAAAGACCACCCCAAAAACTGTAAGACCCCATTCAATTCAAAATCACGATTCGTTGTACATGTAGTATTGTTTAATTTATTTGTTTATCTTTCTATTTAACATTTAACTAATTTGTATTAACCGCGTTTTTTAAATATATTTTTAGTTTTTTTTATTGATTTAGTTAATATAATTAAGTGGTGTCTTATATCATCAAAAATACCGTGTTTTTTTAGTTGAGACACATCATTTAGTGAAGCTAGGAAAAGTTTATCTGACAACACTCAATACTAATAAATGATAGTGACATATTCTAGCACACTTGGCGATTTGCGCTAGTCAATGTCACAAGGAAGGCCTTAATGCGCTGTTTAATGAGTTAATACGGCTAAAAGTGAGAGTAGAGCCGACTTATCAACGTTCTCTATTCATTATCACTTAAAATAATTTTGATCTTCGTCTTGAAATATGTCACGGTGTTCAGACTTGGCTGTGCGTCCTCAGATAAGAGATAGGGGACCAGTCCGTCTGGATGACAATTCATTCAAACTACAATCTATAACGTCGGAACATTCGTACAGGTAATATATGGTTTTAATATCTCTGTGTGTGATTACGTCTTTCTATTCTTCTTGAGTGTTCTTTTCCTCTGTGACAAACAATCATTTTAAGTGTTGTTCTATATCTGTTTTCTTCTTAATTAACGTCTGTTACTAGAATATTATTCGCACTCTTAGTTCTGTTTCACATTGACTGTATTTTACACTATAGTTAACAACAATATTTAACAAGAGATATCGAACTCATAATAAAGTATAGAGTAATTTGGATACCTTCGGTACTGACAGTATTTTCGTTAAGAACATTTACGCGTGAGGTAAAAGAAGTGCATTAATATTTTATCGTATAAAACACACTTCGTTTCCTTCTTTGTGTATAGGAGACAATCTTGAGACCGTTTTAGAATATATCCTACATATACACTATATTCGGCAACATTATAATAACAGCCTTTAATATATGCAAGTCTTCATCAGCTTTTTCAACATCAACACCAACAAAAGCAACGTCAACAACAACAACAAAAACAACAACTTCTTCATCTGATCATCATCATTTGCAACTGCGCTTTGGACAATGTCACCAACGTCACAAATAGCAGCAACATTGTCATTTAAGCAGCAACAACCTGGGGAAGACTAGAGAACTCAACTTGGTGCAATATAGTCAACGTTACGTTTGTATTGTTTGGGCTTAACAGTGTCAGCAAAGGGCTTTATACATATATCTTTGATGATAGAAAAATTATAAGTGTGCATATAATTGTATAACAATGGAAGGGATTTTTGTTTTACAGATAAGGGAGTTAATGATGTCGTCTAAAAAAGGTTTAGCTGTGTTTGGAATGGGGCGCATGGGTGAGTGGTTATTTTGATGTATTTCACTTTAATTAACTTAAATGCTATTACACCTCAGTGTTACTTTTTGCTGAAACAGTTTAGATCGAAATCACTCTCGAAACCGTTCCTTGTACCAACCAGTATTGTGCATTTAAGGGCAAAGAGGGTATGGTTTCCTGCTCAATTTACCAACATAAATCATGGGTCGTGTTTAATGAACACGAACCATACAATATTAAGATAGCTCCGTGGTTGAGCGATCGGTTAGTAGACTTTTTAGGGTTTTTTTCCCGAAGAATTCTCTTAATAACGGCTGACAATTACTGCGATGTCTTTAAAGACAATGAACGTCGAACAAAATCAGAGCATGCGCAACAATGCGTTTCGTGTTTCGTCAAGGTTTACAGCACATGAAGAACATCATCATGTCACCCCGGGCATCACTGAAGTGGGTGGTCCGTGAGAATGTGGAGGAAGCCAAGCGTGTGACCAGCACATACAACCTTACAACGCGCTGCACGACGCCTGACAATGTTCAACACGTACTTGACGACAACAGGTAGGTTTATATTCGGAACTCCTCGGTCAATTAGGAAACACAACACAAGTGAATCGTGTTCAGAACAATGGTCGTTCAGCCATAAGAGGAATCTTTAGGTTATAGTCACATTCAGTATACCAATTCCCTCTTTTCGTTTGTGGGACAACTCTCTACATTTTCATCAGTGCTCTCCCTGTTGGGTAGGTATTTCTACAATATGTACACGTATATAGTAAAACAAGTTTGATATCGTGTTTTTTTCTTTAATGTTAAGGACAGTAATATATTTCCATGTTTACATACTATTAGACTTTCCTATAACATATAGAAATACTTCAGTGCTTTGCTAATCGGAATGCGCATTTCTACATAAAACAGTAAACATGGTAGTTTTTCTTTGTTAAAAACGATGAAAATACCTACTCAAACTGGAAATGTGCAGAGTTATCCCTATAACGAAAAGCGGTTATAGTCTTGAGCCGTGATTAAATGTGCTGATTTGTCATTGTGTATGTACATTGTTTTACTGTTTTACTGTGGTTCCTTACATGGTTCCTGGTCAACAGTAGTAATTCCATGTCAGCTTTTGTATGTTTATGTATGATATAGATGGGAGTCTGAGAGATAAATTAGGTTCACCAATACTAGATGCTCATTGTTTGTTTGTGGTGTGTTTTGTTTCAGTGTTGACGCGGTTCTCATTGTATCTCCAACAGCAACGCATGAATCTCTCATCACAAAATCACTTGAAGCAGGTAAATGAGTTTAAATGATCATCATCTTACCTACAACTGTTCTTAAACTGTCATAGTCTCAGCTGTTTGATCAACTTAAACTGTCACAGTCTCAGCTGTTTGATCAACTTGAACTGTCACAATCCCAGTTAAAACATAAAATCAAACTGTCACAATCCTAGCTGATTGGTACATTAATGCTATTACAATCCCAGCAGATAAATAATGTAAACTGTCAAAATCTCAGTTAAAACATAATCTCAAACTGTCACAATCCTAGCTGATTGGTACATTTATGCTATTACAATCCCAGCAGATAAATAATGTAAACTGTCAAAATCTCAGTTAAAACATAAAATCAAACTGTCACAATCCTAGCTGATTGGTACATTTATGCTATTACAATCCCAGCAGATAAATAAATTAAACTGTCACAATCCCAGCTGGAACATGAAATTAAACTAAGACAAACCCAGCTGATTGATACATGTTAACTATCACAAACCAAACTGATTGGTACATGTAAACTGTCACACTAGTCCACAGTATAGTGGGAGGTTAGTAGACATAGTGGAACTCTCATTGTACACAGGTTTAGTATCATACTTGTTTATTGACCATGAATGTAAATAGAGATCACAAAAGTATGGCTGTCAGTAAAAAATGGTTATAGCACAAGTTATCCGACCAATTAAGACCAATTAAACACAATACAGTTTTATTCTGTCGAATTAAATATAACCAAATGATTCACTAGACAGTTTGTCAACATATTCAATGTTGATAAATAAAATGCATTTACTAAAAGCAAATTCGAAAAACAGAACTAATGATAAACACAAAGCAGAACTGTTAATTACCGCGCTGTTGTACACGAACAGGCCAACATTGCGAACAACTGATAAGCCTTTCGTATACACCAAACACACTTGAATAAATGATACTTCCCAAATAGTTACAACAATCTATTTATAAAACAACAAAAAGCATTATTCAACAGATGAAACAAAACTAAATGAAACAACGCCTTCATAAAATACAAAAAGATTGTCTAGATATACTAAAAATACGACATTAAACATTTGATATGATCGCATTGTATGTTTTAATGTGGTGCAGGTTTCTTTACTGTTTTATTTTGGGAAATATTTTAATACGAAGGTTAGAGTATACCATTTCGATATTATAGATTATATAAGTGTATACTATAATGTTGAAATAACTAGAAGGTCAAAACCAATGTGGCAAATAACAGCAATGGTTGGAAATCGGCAATTAACGTATACACATGATATAATGCAATTACATGTATATTACTTTACAATAATACTGGTATTAATAATATACTTGATGATACAAGATACAATTCAATACACTATACACGTCATAATAGCATCTTTATTATATACATACGAGATACAATTCAATACACTATACATGTCATAATAGCATCCATATTATATACATACGAGATACAATTCAATACACTATAATGTCATAATAGCATCTATATTATATACATACAAGATACAATTCAATACACTATACATGTCATAATAGCATCTATATTATATACATACAAGATACAATTCAATACATTATACATGTCATAATAGCATCTATATTATATACATACAAGATACAATTCAATACACTATAATGTCATAATAGCATCTATATTATATACATACGAGATACAATTCAATACACTATACATGTCATAATAGCATCTATATAGGATTGTAGCGTGTAAGTCGTAAAGCTGGATTTTGCAGGGTATTTTTTATTTGACTATGGTGTCCGACCAGGGTGTTTTCCCGATGTAATTTTCCTTCCCTGTTCCGAAACTTTACACTGGCCAAATAAAACAACTCATAGCTCTTATACCACGTTGTGTCTAGTTATAGTTCGCCCGTCTGTCTGTTCACGTTATTCTTCCAGTATGGTTCGATCGTTTAGATATCTAGTTATAGTAGTAATTTGCTTTGCCATCGACCTAAGTTTTATTGCTATAAATCAAACTGTTTTACTCGTAGCTTGTTGTGTTTCGTTCTGTTATAACTTTTTTCTCAGGCAAGTCCGTTTTCTGCGAGAAGCCCCTCACACCGTCTGTCCAGTCCACGAGAGCTTGCTATGAACTAGCGGAGAAGAAAGGCAAACCACTATTGTGTGCTTTCCATAGGTAATTAGAGCTACCAATGACTTTTGTTTTGACTTTAAGGGCATTCTTGCACAGAAACACAAAAACATTGTATAGAACAAATTCTCCATATAAAGTAACTTGGAAAATGTTGAAAGAGAAAATGTATATGCATATCAAGAGTGGTTTGATGGTGATTGTATAAATGCTCTCCGTGTATAAAAAGAGGCTTTACACAACTTCAATATTAATCAATCACATGCAAATAGAGTCGAGCTTTGTAATTGTAAAAAAGGGTATAAACTTATTGTAAGAAAGAAGAAAAATAGTTATAAGATAAAACAGTCTATTGAACTACGTAAGTTAAAGAACCAGAACCCAACATAGTGTTGGACGTTTTTCAATCGTAAGAAGAAACAAGTTCAGCATGATATATCCTTAGACGATTTTAAACAGTATTTTAGTACCACATTTGACGATATTAGAACCACAAACGTAGAGGAAGCAGAACCATTTTGTCAGAATGGGAATATGAACTTAGATGACCCAACATTTGAAGAATTGAATAGGCAAATTGATGTTAGTGAAGTACAGTCCGGTATCCAGAATTAAAAACGCAATAAAAGTGTATGTCCTAGTGATAACTTATTAAAACTTCATAGAGTCTAGTGATATATTGTTAACACATATAACCGATATTTTAACAAAATTCTTTGTACTGGCTATTCCCCCGGTAAAATTTGGCAAATATTTAGATCTATGTATGAAACTGTTACATCTGCGTAAGGCATACTAATACGCATCTAGATTTTTTAAGATTTCGATATGCGTGAGACAATGTCAAGCAAGTTCACATGCGATGTTCGCATTATTTTTAAATGATTTAGAGTTATTTCTTCATAATGGACCGGACAGTTGACTCACATTATATGATATATGCATCATAGTTCTCTTATTTGCTGATGATATGGTAGGTGTTGGAAATTCTGTGGATGACTTACAATGTAGCTTAAACAGATTAAAAGAATACTGGGACCAATGGGGGCTAGAAGTGAATGTTGCCAAGACAACAATAGTGGTTTTTCGCAAAAGGGATCCTACAAAGGATACCGAAGTTTGGTTTTATAAAAATGAAAAATTAGAGATCGTGCAGGACTTTAATTACCTGGGTGTTATTTTTAACTTCACTCGTTCATTCACAATGCATAATCATTATGCATTTGGAAAGGCGTTAAGAGCGTCGGGTGTACTTTTAAGTAACTTGTATAAAGTCGAAGTTGATCCTAATATAGCTAAATAATTTTTTGATACTTTTATTGGGTCTATTTTGTCATACATGCTCAACTGTAGTATATGGTGAGCTCGATCGTATGCCGTTGTACATTAACAGATACTTGTGTACTATACAGTATAGGTTAAAACTGCATCTACAGACAATATTATATTAAAAACTATATATCGTGTTGCAAACGAGGATAGTGATAGGGGAGTGAACAATTGAATAACTAAAGTTAAATAATTATCAAATGAGCATGGCATTATTTACGCTTTTTCAAAAATGGTTTAGTGATTTGAACAGTTATAGTGTCTTAGATTCACTGTATAAACATGTAAAACAACATCTTGAAATAGAGTTCTATATTTGTAATATTGTATCAAGAAGAGTAAAGGTTGCACTCACTGAAGAGTAAGGGTTGCACTCACTGAAGAGTAAGGGTTGTACTCACTGAAGAGTAAGGGTTGCACTCACTGAAGAGTAAGGGTTGTACTCACTGAAGAGTAAGGGTTGCACTCACTGAAGAGTAAGGGTTG
>ENA-OREC01000462-OREC01000462.1-marine-metagenome-genome-assembly--contig:-NODE-462-length-15822-cov-12.965894_pt1 | contig 15822 bp, 10 predicted proteins | sample MGYA00248626_ERZ508543 | MGnify/ENA primary metagenome ERZ508543 (study PRJEB26211, sample SAMN05518279) | marine metagenome | isolation source: Puget Sound, Washington, USA | host: Bankia setacea...
AAAACCACTCATCCAAAACCACTCATCCAAAACCACTCATCCAAAACCACTCATCAGGCCAATGGAAGTAGAATGAGTAGAATTTTGTGCCCTGGTAAGTAAATGTTTTGAAATCTGTAGTGTATATTTCTTGTTTTAATACCATCCCTATAATTTGCAGTATGAGTTGAGCTTTTTAATGAACGCACCATGCAATTAAAATCAGCTACTGGTATGTATAACAAAATTATCAATGCTAATATCTTCCAATGTTTAAACAAATGTTTTCAATCCCAAGCATCTCATGTTTAGGTAAAAAGAGTCTTGTTATTAAAGACATCACCTAAGACATTCAAGTTTTGCTGGTTCGAAAAAAGTTCTTTGTTCTTTGCCTATTGTGAAATGTGCAATTATTTTACTGGATTGACTCATTTTTTCCATCATTCCCTATGTGCCAGCTTGGAAATGTTTAAAGGACTTGCTGTTAAGACAAATATGCTATTAAGTCAGTCACAAAGGAAGGCTCTATTATTGGAACTTAAGTATTATATAAAGCAGTGCATGTGTTCAAAACAAGAATCTCAAACCATCGTATATTCTTGCCATTGTTTGTGTGAAGGAATTCTGTGTCATTGTCTTGAAACTTGTGTTTTAAACTGTGAGATTCAAACAGTATCAAAGTTATACAGATTTACAAAGAGCAATGATTTACTTAACTGAAAAACAAAGGAATACAGATATATGTGTCGCGTCAGGCAAAAAGGGACCTTCTGGGTGAGTAACGTCAAAGCGAGAAAAACGCGTTTAACATTTTACGTCAAAACTCACCGGTTCAACCTCAATTAAATGGGTTGTCTTTATCAAAATGGGGAGTAAATATGTTTAATACCTTTAAACATATCACTGGAATTGTTCCCATTGAAAATTGAATTGCCGTTTAAAACAGTAGATCTACACAATAAGTCAGTCAACAACCACATCCGTGCGAGATCTTTTACCGGAAAATTGCCTCCTTAACATCGAGGACGATTATTTTATTTCACTAGAAGGAATAACAGATGTTGATGAACTGTTCTATAGACATGTGTTCACTTGTCAGGAGGAAGATATTGCATTTGACAGTGAGTCTAGTGATGAACACAGTGAACATAGTGACCTTGAGTCTTCCACAGGTTTGGATCACAGGGTTGAATATCAACACGATTTACAGAAAATCAGACAGTTCATTGACAATGGATGTGGCTGCAAACTAGTTAAAGGTATTTAACTCTTCTGGTGTATACTGATATTTATATTTTGTTCAAAAGTTCTGATAAAATTTGATTTTTTTCAACTGACATGAATTCTAAAAATAGACCATAAATGTCACGTGAATTTGATGCTGAGTAAATACATCGAACTTGTCATAAACTTGAATTGTATCGTTCAGTTTTACAAATAATGACTAAATATCAACTTTTATGATTTATTAATATGTTTATTAGCTGTTACTAAGTGCTAGCCTAAATATTGATTTTCAATATAAGTAGTAAAACGTTCGTGATTATAAGACAAGTGTCCGTGGCGCAGTCGGTAAGACTGATGTCATCAGGGAGTCATTAAAAAGACAGCTCGAAAGGTGCGGGTTGAACCCAAATCATCGCACTTTTTTCATTTCTTTTATAAACAACATCCGTATTCCACTGATTCGTGATTATTCATACGACATGCTGTTAAATATTTTCTGCCGTGATAAGTGGAAATTATTGGCTTGTTGTCTATCAATCAAAAGTAAACGATATTATACATTGAAGACACGTCCATGATGTATCTTGCACCGACTGAGCTAGAAGGTATATCCGCGATATTATAATTGAGTAAAACAATCTTGCTTTACTTTAATAGTAGATCGTATTGTTTATGGATGTTCGTGTGTATTCAAAACTGGAAATTGAATTTCTCCATGTCCTTAACTTCAGGGAGCTCATGCAGTGGACTCATTGACCACGACCAGCTGATAGTAAACCGCCTGAACACGATGGAAATTCAAAAAAGAAAACCTGTATCTCAAAATCAAGTGTCACCAAGTCAACAACATCAGACTACGTGTCAGACCAAAAACATGTTGTCAAATTCATCAGCTACTTTGTTACATAACACGCTGTACCCCTTCCTGGACGACTCCCGAGAATGAGTGACTTTACTGGCATGATGCTTCCAAGTGACATTACTAAATGTGAGTCAACATGTCCCCGACTGACGATGCCAACGCCAAACGGAGAAAGATGTGATATAATAATAATAAGATTTATTTATACAATATACACATTAAACAAAAACTGCTCCTTTACACTTGCCTTTATTGTTAGTACATTTTCTATTTTGTTAGTATGGTTGTTCCGAATGGCGAGAATAATAATGCATAACTGTTTAAAGTTCACAGAAGGGTACATCATGTACATCCCTATGATAGATATATAGATGCATAGATCCGGGAAAACTAAGATTTCATTTGAAGTAGGAATTATTTAGTGATGTTAGTCTTTAACGGCAGACACATCCTTTGTACAGATACACTGTGTATATATAACAGCAACACGCCATTGCTACCACGCACTATAACAAAAACGTGTCCACAGCAACCCTCTGTATGTAAAGTGACATGTTATACATTTCACTCATAATTAACCTTGAGTATTAAATGAGCGAAATAGTAACATAGTTTGACATGTGCTATATTATGCTTTTAAAGTCAATGAGTCAACGGGGAAAACACCTAACTGAATTAAGTCAGACTGTGACCAGAACATAATTCTACAAGACTAGTGTATTACAAGATCATATAGAACTGAAGTGGAATGTTGGGATGAGAGATTGTATAAGTAGAACTTGTAGGGCAGTTTATTTTTATTATTTACAGAAATAGAACAGTCTGGTTCCTACATTAGGTTTTAACAATGATGATGTCGTGAGCATGTGTCGATGTGAGTATCTATAAACGGAAGGCGCATCCACGGAAACCCCAAACTGCTTGAAATATAATGCGCAGGGATACTAGATTAAAGAATTTAAAAGCTTCTGCTGCTTCTATCATTTAATTTTGATATTCTGTTTATGTATTAGATATAATACTGCTTTACACTCGTCTTTCATTTGAATGCAATCAAATGAACACTATTTAAATAATTTTTGGACATACCACCGTCACATATGACTGGAAACAGGAGTGCGACGCAGATGGTCGATACGCTTGTTGAACATCGTCCTAACTGTGCCCCTTCAGTGTTCAGATGTTTTTGATTAACACACATTACCAAAAAGTTATGTTTATTTAAAACTTTTAACAATATACAAACAGTGTATTCAAACGTTACAACTCTTAAAACAAGAGTTGAATAAGCGCGATGTCAAAATAAATGACATTTGATAACGTCTCTATTTTTTTGGGTGAGGTTACCTTGGTGAAACGTAAAATAAAGCTTTTATAGTTGGCGTAACGACATATATCGCACATATTCTGTTTCAGGGAAGATAAAACTATTGACATAAGCGAAAAAACGGTTTTGATTTTTACACAAAGAAGGTCCCTTTTTGCCTGACGCGACACATATAAAAAAATTGTACTAGTGCTTGCAAAATGACAACAGGTCCACTATAACCTTTTAAATATGACATGTTCCAAAGTTAGTACTTTCATTTCTGTAAAATTAAATTGAGAAATCAGTATTGTGTAGTTCCCTGTTCTGTATAAACTATAATCAAGCACACCAGATAGTTTACATGTATTTTGTGACGTGAATATACCTGACAGGTAAGCCACCCTCTCCCTCAGTATTGGCACTATGTCCGCTGCCTTGAGCCCTTCTGTCCTTCTTCCACCTGAAACATAAACACTTAAGCTTTATTCACTTAGTTTATACTGATATATTTTAGTTTTTAGATTGAGATAGAAGCTATTCTGTGATTAAAAACCACACTCCAAGTCATTCCTGGAACCAACCAGTCCTGAGCAATGAGGGTCAATTGTAATACTTAAGGAAACAACGAGAGCCTTTGATCGGGTTGGTGCTTACAACTGACAGGCCTCCACCTATTACAAGTCAGACGCTCTAACCAGCTGCTCTATGCTCCTTGTAAACAGAGATTAGTAACCTTGAGGATTGGTGAGTCAGTGTTTACAAATATCCCTAATAAACTATAAAAGAAAACAATTACTCATATGTTAGTCTTTTAATAGATGACAATAGTAACATGTTAGAAGACAAACTGCATAATTATACTCACATGAGGAGAATGTAGACTAGAAATGAATAAGTATTACCAGGCTATTAGTTATTTTGAATCAGAGGTAGTCAAATCAACATTGATGTGTCAACACAAACATCAAAGTGTCTATTGCTTACTAGTATCAACAGTGAAACTACAGTCATGATACACACATACACTAGTCACACATACACATCAACAAGCATGAGCCTAAAGAAAGCAGTACTTCAGGTTCAGGCTAAACACTTGTAGGAAAAAGGATTTGTCTGACTCTTAACAGTCTAAGTCAGTGTGCTACATGTATCAGACTTTTGTGTGTTATCGTTTGAAGACCAATGCACAAGGGAACAATTTATTCATGGGTATAGACTTTGAGGACTTCAGACAATACTTAAGGGTTGATTATGGTTCTAACGAACAGCTTATAACATGTGTAATTTTACAAATCAAACATACTTTGTGTATCCTATGATTGTGATATATATTGACAATGTTAACCAGTGTATTCTGTAGGCTATTAGCTGTCCTTTCCCCAAACATATTTTTGTAACTGAGACTTTATCCATGCTTTGACAGTTATTTTAAGCAGAAATCCATCAAGGATGTCAAACATTCATTGAATCATTCACCAATTATTAGTGCTATCATAAACGAAAACAAACAAATTAAAACACTTTTCCAGTCTTATCATGTTAATTCTTAACCTTTGTTGTCAACTACTGCTTTTAAATGCTGCTTGTTTGTTCTGAGCAACATCCCAGTCATGTTTCTTGAACTTTATAAAAAGTCATTATAACGACATACAATTATTTAGACACAAACTTTACAGTCGCTACACTTTTACTTGAAACAAAAGAAAGTGAGCTTATAATGTAACGGACTAAAATTTAACAAGCAGTTTATGAACATTTTGAACCTGGGACTTTTGTTAAAATAACTTAAATGTGTCTGGGACAGAAGGTTTCTCATGACACGGTTCTTTGGGACTCTTTGAAAGTAGACAAGATCACCATCGCTATCCATACATAAACACCATATATATGCTGACTGTATATAGAAGCTGTCTAAGAGGCTACTAAAAAGGTTCCACCCACACAAGTAATGCAGGACTTTCTGATTAACCTCCAAGATGGGAGCAGCAACATTTTCATTCCTGGTTTTCAATTCCAGTTTTAGAACCATGTTCAGTCTTTGAGGATTAATTTCTAAATGCTACAAACAGACCAAAGATCTTTTGCATGACTACTTTTGCATAAAAGGACCATAACTGTGTCAGTACATAACAAAATACAAACACATTTTTGGATAAAAGTTGTTGGAACCGGTGTTAGGGTACTTTTTAGCAACTCTCAGCATCACTTCTGAAACTAATCTCAGACTTTTGTCCCAAAACCAAAACATCTCTACTAACCAGGACGGAAATAGAACTCCACATCTCGATCACTAGATGAATCTCCTGACTGATCAGTCGAACTCATGACCAAAGTTTCTCCAATTTACACACTACTCCATTAATTTCAAGCATCTTTGTTTCAGATTACTCATCCGCCATTCTAACAACATAAATTCGCCAATCTCCGCTAATCTCCGGCTTTTTCCGGTATTCTAAAATGAAAGTAGGCTATTTTTGGACCTTTATGTGTAAAAAGAAAACACTATGTGCATACGTTTTCGAGCTCTCGATTGAAATATTTTAGCGCACTTTAAGCATGGTGAGTATTTTAATAGAAATACAACCAACGATAGCAGAGTGAGCGTATGGTTTCGCTTCTGTTTGGATTACGAGTACTGAGGGCGCTTCGTTCGGATTTTGATACCGGTGTTGCAGTACAATACTCCTTAAATATAAAGGCCCCCGGAAAATTAATCTCATTAGAAATGCATTGCCTTTTTAGCCTGTTGGGAGCAAATGAATAGTAAATACAAATACAACCAACGGTATATATTAAGTGTATTCAAAAAACAAGCGAACGATATGTTTTACAACTTAATATCTGTATAGGGTTGAAGAATAAAGAACACAAAATACAAATTCTTGTCCAAATGTCGCATTGATATAGAATGAGTCACTGCATATAGCATTTTTTTGAATTTCTTTAGAACAAATGAAATACTAATCTCGTATTGTTAAACAAAAACTATATCTTATTGACATAAGTTATAAAGTACATGTAGGGTCTTCAACTATATATCGTAACTTGGTCCTATAGTAGCCACAAGAGAGAAACATAGATCGTCCCATTTTGCATCTATTTCCCCTGCGTTCTTTAACAGAACTTCAACGCATTTTGTTAAAGCTATTTTGCAGAATCAAAATGTCGGGCCGCTATTCTTTGAGATCCATTATCTACGTGAAACCACACAGATAGGAGCAGATATGTTTACTATACGAGAATTCGAGTAAGGAACTAATATCGTTTGCATGGTGTAACGACGAGGAATTATAGGGTCAAGAGTTTCAATGACGATTTAAATGAGCACAAAACCCATAGTTTCGGTTAGTTGATGGGTTTTTAACCTTTTATGTGGTTAGTTTGCATTGATTAGGCTATATCGTTCGTGCTCAGGAAACCCTTACATGTACATGCAAACTCGACCTTAACTCCTTACTCGCCTGGCGATGGGCCATATATATTATGTTGACGTTTTCGATCTTCTCTGATAATTTTTTATTTAGTCCTAAACTGGTTTTTGTCATTAAATATCTCGTATCACCGAACTAGATCTGAATACAATGTATAACATATTTCTCTTGTAGATTAATAAGCTTATAATAATTTAAGCACACTTAAATCGTTCGAGTTCTTGTATAATATTTGAAATAATAAATAGTGTAAACTATAAATCAAATCTATTTTTCAACTTGGCCTAGTTCCCAAACAATATGTACTATCCATTATTTGATTGTTGATAATACAATTACAACTGATGTTGTTTTTTCAAGGGCACTTTTTACTCATACAGTTTCAAATTATGTACACTGTAAACGGTTTTGTAAACATTATTCTTGTATAAATAATGAAACTGCATTTGAGCAACACAACCTTTTTTCAAGTGCATATCACTTAAATAACTTTACAATGGCACTGTGTCGGGAAAGCTACACACACGGATAGACGTTTAAGAGCTTATGTACGATACTGTATATATTATCTTAATTAACAATGATATCTCAGAGCATTCACGCATGAGTAATTGTATTGTTGTACGATTCACAAGACAGGAAACGTGGTGGCTATTTCAATTGTGATCATGAGTCTTTGTTGTAAAGATTTAATGGTCTAGGTTTCGTTTAAAAAATTACCTTCTGTGCATGATGAATAAATGAATGAATGCATAACGCACTTCGATTTTCAGGCGGACTGTTGCATGATTCGTTGTGAACCAGGCGAACTGTTGCATGATTCGTGGTGAACAACGTCTTTGAACGAGTAAGAAGATGTATTATAGTGTTGACTCAAATACATGCTGTTGGCCAGTGTTCATTATTTATTAAGAATTCTTGTCACGGGGAAATCCCCACTGTATGTAAAATAAATGGAAGAAGATCAAGTTTTTAGCGGATATATCATTGGGTATACTTGAAAGTTAAGATGGAAATAAAGAGGTTAGTACTTAATAGATACTTGGTAAACAGTAGAGGGTTTGTTTGAAGATCCACTTGGTGGTTGTGGGTACTCATGAAACGTTCGTACGTCATGGACCCGAGTAGCTTCACCTTCACTGAGACATGGCCAGTTGATTGTTTACAAACGACAATTAGGGCAAGACGGAAATTTAAAGAAACGTTGTCTCGATAAAGAGACTGATATACGATATGTTAGTTTGATTTGCTAACCATTGTCCTTGGCTTAACTGGAATTATTTACTCCAAAATGTCGCTCATAAGTATTGCATGGGATTAGATTGTCGTGCTATTACAACAAAGTATTACTTGCATGTCCATTGATTACACGTGCAACACGTATTGTGTAATGCATTGATCCAGGTAATTTATTCCGTAGTTTCATGTCAATATTCGTATGCAATACCAGTCTGCCTCAATTCAGCAAGAATGAATGAACTCATAAAGTTTGACTTTTGACGGCATTACAGATTAAACTTCTATTTTGCTTTGCCCAGTATTAACAATGAAACAGTAACTTAATATTACATGTACACCTGAACATCAATATGTGACATATCAATTACAATTGTATATACATGTACTACATGTGCGTGTATGATTTAGTACCAATGCTTAATTATGTTGCTACAATGTTCATGAACTTTTCAAACCACACACACCAATTTAAAATCGTCATGTTGTACTTTATTCTATTAACACATGTTTTTGTTTGCATTTTATCTATAACTATATATCTACAAGAAAGGTTCGATGATTGTGCACCAGGCCTTCATAGACCATGTGTAGTCTTGTAAATAAGACCGTTGGTGGAACTCAAATCTCCCTATCTGGGACCAGTAAGGGCACGTGTCCTCGCTACGATTTGAGTATGCGCCTTTAATCATTTTCAGATCACTACACATTCTGACTCGCTCTTCGTCATGTTGTTTTTGCTTATTTCTGTGTTAAAAAGCAAACACACACTTACTTATCGTGATCGGCCGCCTACTGTTTAAGTTAAAATTAGAAGTATTAGTTTCAGCTTTACAGGAAGTGATACCATATGCACCAGGGTAAGATTTGTTTATTTCTTCGTATAAATAGACGAATACACATTGCTGATTTTCATACATCATTTGTTTCTCAGACGGTAACCTGTAGACTCAACGTGTTCATTGTTGCACTGCATTGATACAATTAAGGGAAATAGTAATATCTAGAGTCTTGGTTGTGAAGGAGACTTTTATATTTGATACCTGTTATATTTGTTACAGACACCATGCGAACCACGATCATTGCCGCCTTCATACTGGTCCTCTATGTAGCACCAGTAAATTGTAGTTGGTTTGACGAAATATTTAAACGATACAGTTTGAGCGTTCCATGCTGTGGCAACCTGAAATGTTACGTGACTGAGAAATGCTTGAGGTTTAGAACCCATTGTACGTGTAGTGATGATGGAGCTCTTTTACTCGCAGTCACCCAGACGAACAGTAGTGATAACCCAGACAACTCTAGCATGGACAGCAGTGTGACACCAGTTTACCCGGAATCCACCGGAAACTCTGGCCAAAGTTTAACAACATCAGGTGTACTCTTGGCTGCAGCGTGCTCCATCTTCACAATGTGGATAGGTCGCTGAGAAACTCGTGCAGAAGATGACCACGTACAATGACAATACATGACACCATTTCGATTCTGAGTATTCGTATCATGTGCGTCCCTGCATGCTGGCGAGGAAAATTGTGAAATGTACTACGGGGCTAACATACGGGTACATAGTAATATTCCCGCAACACGCGCACAAAAGAGGTTGATTTATTACCAATATACATGTATATCTAATTAGGTATGTTTATATTCGGTATTTAACATTGTTATATATCATTACCATCGCCATCACAACTATCATCTGTAAATACATGATAACTGCATATATTACATGTCCGCTATGTTTATATACATGTCCACATGTATGTTAGTCCTTTATGTTTTATAATGTCATAGTTTTATAAAGAACTATTTTTTTTGTATTAACATGTATATCATAATATGCTATATGCAGACAGTCAGTGACTTGTAAAGTACACGAACTAAATGTATTAAAATGCTTGTTATAATATCGTCTACTCTGTCAATAGGGCATTTATATAACTAAAATAAACTATAATGAGTCAACGAGTGTTTGTTCTATGTAATCAAACTATTGCATATAGAGACGATGTACCAGTCGTGTTCATTGCTTTATGTTGTTCAAACTTATATGGGTTGATTTTCACGTCCAAACGAGTATCATTATCAGAACGTCATCGACTGAACAAGAATATATCAGTGAAGCTCTGCTCAAATCTCGGACTTTGTCTGGGATTGAATATTATTGTAAAGTGGTCGTTCAACCTGGTGGACCCAATTATAGTCAATAGTAGTCAATAGCTAGGCTGTCTTAGAAATGTGGTTATACTGGTGAACTGGTCTCGTTTTCTTACCGTAAAATGTATTGAAATTAATACGTCATCCACAATTGAACATAGAAATAGATGATGACTGAATTTCGTTGATGGAGACAAAATAGATTAGCACATGAAAAAAGATGAACTACTTGTACCAGTTTGTATCTCGCATAGTTACAGGCGGAAGCTGAGTGTCATATTTTCAGTATGGAAAATTCAATATTTGGTCTGTACAACTTGACAATGAATAGACACATATCTTGATACTTGAAACATATCCACCTTTACATAAAGCAACGTACGTGGCCGAATTCACATACACTACACCAAACACCACCACTCAATTACACGACCACATTGTGATATCGGCCACTGTTTCTATTGGCCCCAGTTTCCAGATTCTTTTCTACCTAGACTAAAAAAGTTACAACCACCACGGTAATAAACCAGCTTACAGTAATCCAAATCATGGTCTTACCGTTAACCTTTAATCGCACAAGTGTACAACATTTAGCGTACATTCAATATAATGTAGTTCATTATTACACGGCTTCTGACTCTAGAGTACACGAAACTATATAAGTACCACGTTCTAGATATTTACATTCGACTCCAGTGAATTATTTTCTCTTGTACGGATTATAATGGTCAGTTCGGAGCTGACATACAAAAGACACTGCTTGGTTAAAGTTCCTGTATTTTTACATAGGAAGACATAACTGTTGATTAGAATGGTGTATTAATGTATGGTAATATTAATGCACTCTACTCACACCATACACGAAACGAAAAAATGAAATTGGAACAGGAACGATAACCATTTCCAATATTATTATATATGAAACCGAGCTCGCAAACTGAAATTTACCATATGCTGAATTGACCAACACATTGGTTAACATGTATTTTAGATGAAAAAAATCATCACAACAATTAAAAAGGGAATGAATGATGAACGTTTGAAACGTAAAGAAAACTAACATATATGGGTTGGTCAAGCAGATATGTTACCTGACTTAATAAACTGGAGAACTTCTATGGTAACAACACTGCATTTTAGAACTTGTGAAACTTGTTTTGTAACCCTTGTACAATTTATAACGTTTGAGTTTGTTTTCAATCAAGAGCTTAACTGACGATTAATGAAACGTTGATGTATTTGCATCGAACATTGTTCACTGCACTTTAATAATATAGAGTACATACTCGACTGACGATACAATCATGTACTCTGATATAGAAGTAAGCAGTTCGTTACTCCGTTTCATGAGAAATACTAATCAACAAAATCAGTATATTTTCTGTAACAAGTAAGGACAGATAACTCGCCTACTCTCATGTTGCGGCTTATTGTATGACTTAGGGGTTAAAAGACCAAATTTCGCAACATGCGACAGAAAACGTAGTTCTACATTAACTTAACCGCTTTAACTATGATCGTACATATATCTTGCATACGATTTATATTTTGTGATTTGAACATTAAAACAAATACATTTATATGAGCTACTCCACGCCATGTATTTAACATGTGATATCGTAGACATGCGCGAACGTATAACTGCGCACCCTTTCCGGTTTGTCGTCAGCCATGGTGAGTGGAGGTTTTCATGTCTCGCCAGAAAAATGCAGATATTTAGCTTTTTAGTTGAAACTTTAGTGACTACTTACGGTGCATCGTATATTTGATAAGTTTAACTATCTGTATATGCCAATTATTTTAAAAGAGATCATATTGTATGTTAAAAACTTTACATTTTTCGGAAACCACGTTTTTTGTACCAAACCCACGTGAGTGCTGAAACATTGCCGAACTCCGTCAATTAACATCTCACGTTAACAGAGACAACAACAGGTGTATATAAATTAACACGTCGTATTGAGTTTGGCCTCTATCATGAACTTAACGGATTAAAACTAAAGTAAAACACGCATTCATGAAACATGAATGTGTACAAGGGAGACAAATCATGCAGGTGTTGTCTGTTATATTTATTCTGTAGGCTCTGTTCTCTTTCTCACTATGTCAGTGTCAAATATTTAATATGAAGAAGACGCATGTTTTACATTTTGCTAAATGCTTTAAAACTGTCATGTTGCCAATTGTAGTATATGTGTTGTTTATTATTTGTAAAGTATCACAATTCATATTCAGATTGAAACAAGGTGTTAAAATCAATTCCATATTTGTTTCAGACGTCAAAAAGGCGTAATAATGGTAGGAACAAGAAGGGGCGTGGCCATGTCCAGCCCGTGAGGTGTACCAACTGTGCCAGATGTGTACCAAAGGACAAAGCCATCAAGAAATTTGTGATCAGAAACATTGTAGAGGCTGCAGCTGTTAGAGATATCTCTGATGCTAGTGTATATGATGGTAGGTACTCACTACTAGCAGTGATTCAGTTGTCATAGTGAAGCATAAGTACTGCATTTTAAGTGATAGTTGATACTTTTCCTTATTTATTTGACATGCGTTTACAGTCTGTAAGAGACACCTTTCCTTCGGTTAAAATGGGTCAGTCCAGTAACAATGGGCAAAGAACTAGATATTTCTTCAACCAGTAAAAGTGCAGTGTCATGGATTTTCTGTACAGGGCACGAACATTCTTACATTTCTAGTTGTCCTACATATCAAAGTAAAACAGATTTCAAAATTTCCTCTCCTGCATCTTAAACTACTATTCAGGGCGATAGGACACGTGGAAGTTTCGAAACCCAGTTGTAGCTGTTTTGTCTATTGATTATAAATAAATTACTGCGGTTTTTGAAGATAAATTGTCTTTTTTTTATTAGCAAAACGTTTTAAATGGCATACTTTATGGGGGGAAAACTTTTGTTACTGTGAATATAGTAGCAAATGATGAAAACACTACAGATTTCCAGACTATTTATTGTGTGTCTTTCTGTTTCTATTTCAGTGTATGCTTTACCTAAGCTATATGCGAAACTCTTGTACTGTGTATCCTGTGCAATCCACTCTAAAGTTGTGAGAAACAGATCACGAGAGGCACGTAAAGACAGAACTCCACCAATCAGATTCAGACCAATGAGGGTAAGATTTCCTTCATAACATTCATTCCCATCCAAACATTCAAAGCAAGTTCCAATCTAGCTAGAACAAAAACAACAAAATGAAAGTATTTTTGAAATTAAAAACCGAAAGTTTTATGTTCAGAGAAAGAAAGAAAAGGAATGTTAATCAAAAGATGTTTGAAAAATCTATCACAAAAATCTGCAATTGATAATTATTTTGCTTTTCCAAATGAATCAACTCAATGACAGAAGTACCTGCTCTTGCTCTAGTGCATACATGAATGGAAAAGTTTTAATGATATTGTTATTAAAGTTATTCCACACAACTTTTTCGATAATTGTTAACAAACCATGGATCAGATTGTAAACATAAATTCACTGTTATTTATTTCAGACTGATGGAGCACCAAGACCAGGACAGACAGGTGGTGGTGGCGGCGGCGGTGGTGGTGGTGGTGGTGGACCTCCACGATCATAAGCAAGGTGTCCATCCATTGTGTGTTTATGTTAAATTTACAGATTGTAACATGTTAACAATAAACATACTGCACTAAGAATCTTGGCTTGTTTGTTGTCTTGTTAACACTAGCTTTTAAAGATCACTAATGCAGCAAGAGAAACAACCGCTAGAGGTACAGAATAGAGACTACTGAAGCAAACTCAGTTTTTGGCATATATTTTCAGGCTCCCCGAAAAGAACATTTGGTTCTTACAACCAATTGATTTTATAGAGGCAGAGTGAAATACCTGATTTAATATTGTGTTAGCTGTTTGTATTATAACAGTAGTTTTTATTTTGGCTCAGTGATTTCCTTGTTTTAATTTTATATTTATCAAAATATTTTCTTTGATAAATTCTTTTTAGCCAAGTACGGGCCTTATAGACGAATCATTTGGAATTGGTTGGTTTTATATGGTAACCACATGAGATTGTGTCGTTAAAGTGTCCATTGGTTGTCATTAGACAATGCAATCATATAAAATAATTATATAGTCTTTAAAAATACCAAAATGTGATGTTGAAATACACTGACAAGCATCTCTACCATATCAAGATTGTGGGAGAAATACCACCAACAATGAATGTGCATCAAGTCCACTTGCGACATTACTTAAATAAACGTAGTAGGGCTTTCCCTGTATGTAAATAACAGATATTATATTGATATGACTGCAACAGTGATTTTGCATAAAACATTAAATAAATAAATTGTAATGGTTAAAATATGAATCAGAATGATAAACGGTTATCTGAAACAAGTAAATAAAATACAGTTAGGGTGGTATATTCCTTGTTTAGCTGTCATGAATGTGCACATTGGTCACACCCAATACTGACACTATGAAAAAAAAGCATGGATCTATACATTTCAAAATAGGTGTTACATGTGTATAGAATGGACATGTGTTCTATACTGTAATTATACAACTAATCAACCTATTTCAAAGTCCATGAGAGTCTGGTATATAATTAACATGCTACAATAAAAAATGGTGTACTGTGATAATAGGTTGTAGTGAAACCATAAGACATCCTGGACTTGAGGTAATCTAAGCAAAAAGCGAGTCCCGGGGTATTGAAAGTATGGTTATATGGTGTAAAGATAGCATATACCTCAAGTGTAGTATCCAAGCATTCATACAACTCTGGACTATATTTTCGAAGTCAAAAATGATTTCTCAAATGGTCACATGTCCCATATATCCAGTAATTGACAATAACACAAAGCATTTGTTGCATTAACTGTTTTACATAGTGACAGGTACTTTGATTAATAATCGTGTGACAAAAGAAAGATGTACATTTAATTAAACCACATACACACTTGTCTATAGTTGTATGATGTTGGGGGTGCAGTTTTATGAGGTGTACTAGGTCTACTGTTATTGCGGTGACCACGTTTACATTCACCTTCCATTTTAGTATGTCTTATATCCTAAATCTATAATTATGATAAACACTATTTAAAGAGGAAGCTTATTTAACAATTGCCAATCTGCCATTAAAACACAAAAAATATTCGAAGTAAAAAATCTACAAGTTCTTCCACATTAAGTGCTTCACAGTGGTGAGTGTACAATGTCATGTAATACATTATTATAGCCCCGAAGGGACGTCGCCTCGGTGTCCGTCTGTCTGTCCGTTAGCAATTTCCCTTCAGCTCTGTAACTTTTGAAGGATTTCGAAGAAACCTGACACAAATGTTAACCAGACTGAGACGACATGCAGAAGCAATGTTTTGGATGGCTGGAGTCAAGGTCATACTTAGGTGTCAAAGGCCATATTACTTTTTTCCCCTTCCGCTCTGTTACTCTTGACCCTCTTGAAGGATTTCGAAGAAACCTGACACAAATGTTTACCAGACTGAGACGATGTGTAGAAGCAATGTTTTGGATGGCTGGATTCAAGGTCATCGCTTCACATTTGGTACCTGTATTGAAACCAGGGATGTAGAAGCAACAGTCTTCAGTGTACAACAGAGGCCTGATGTTGTCATTGTCTTTATA
>ENA-OREC01000463-OREC01000463.1-marine-metagenome-genome-assembly--contig:-NODE-463-length-15818-cov-13.423925_pt1 | contig 15818 bp, 4 predicted proteins | sample MGYA00248626_ERZ508543 | MGnify/ENA primary metagenome ERZ508543 (study PRJEB26211, sample SAMN05518279) | marine metagenome | isolation source: Puget Sound, Washington, USA | host: Bankia setacea...
TATTTCACCTTCGTTTTCAAAAATGTACGAAGGGATATATTTGGTCTTTATACGTTCATTATGTATATTTGTTGATAACTTAGCTGTCTGTTATACGTTCATTCATTTTCTTTAATATCAAATATGAGTATAATATTACTTTAATAGAACCTGTAGTTAGTCTAGCATACGTCTCTTATAACTTGTGTGTGCGTTGTGTTGTATTTTAAAAATACACCAAACCGTCTTTGTATTTGAGAAGATAATTGTCATTCAATCTGCGCCGTGCTATCTTTTTCTAAAGCTATTTCTTGTTGTAATACATATATATTGGCATAGGTCTGTCATGTTAATGGCGGTGTCAAGATGTAAATCAACGTTGTAAAAAGAACCCTTTATATATACATTACCGACGCGCCCTGAATATAATTACATCACATTTACATGACAGACACCAACACCAACTTCTACGAATGCCAATCATGTCAAACCACTCTGTGAAATGAGATAGTATTCCGTGCAATTCGAAAATATATGCGGAAATCGTACAACCGAACTTTCTACACCATGCACAACAATTAAGTTACGGTTGTATTATCCCCCTTTATCTGGTCATTTATAACTACGTATTTTGTTTAGTTCGTGGCGCGCTTGAATGTATTTAACTAAATATCACTTTAAATCTGAAAAGAATACAGAAATATAAATCTTCCATCATTATGATAATATATATGTATATTGCGTAAGATTATTGGGATCAGTTTTTAACGGGATCAATATTTAATGTTACACCACCACCACGTCTAGGGTCTCGTTGCAGGCCTCCTCGTTGAACTTATATCACTCTTGAAGAGCCCTAGCTGCTCAGTACTCGGAAGAAGACACGACACAATATACAGGACATGAACAACACATTTTTTTTATACAAAACAAACATTGTAAAGTGTTTAGATCTACTCAAATATATTACGTAAGCCACGTGAAGTACTTTAAAGTTTAAAACACTGCAGCCGCAGTTCACTAGGAAATGTGATTCGGTTACCTTCGGTTTACATCCAGTGGTTTTGACACGTGACAGAGTGCGGGAAATTCTCAAAACGGTGAGTCGGCATGAAATGTTTTCATGTTACGTGTGCAAACTATTAAAACATAGCACAAGATTATTTCAACAGACCATGCTAGTCATTTTTTATTCTGACACAAACAATTACATTCTGTTTCGTCCTTATTTGGTCCGATAAAAAAAAGACTCAAACAACACTGAACAGGTTAAAGCGACTCATTTTGGTGAATATCGTCATCAACATATCTGGCTGGCCATTCATCATTTGGAAGTTTTTTTTAAACATAAACTTCTGTGTGATATTTATTATTTTAGTATAAAGCTGTTAGTATAATAAAGCTGTTAGTATAAATAACTGCCCTCTGGTTTATAAAACGTAAACTATTAGATCAGATTGTATGATGGACTCATTCTTTGTTATTTACTGCTTTCCCGTTTCTAGATATAAAATAAAGGTCGAAATTACACTTCTGCGGGATAATAGATGGATAGCTACTAGAAAAGATTTTTTTAAAGTCGGCTAGACAATATACCGACAACACAATGTCCTCAAGAACTTTTACAACCGGCTGTGATAATATAAGTTATAGAATCAACAAAAGTAAAAGGGCTGCAGGGTGAAATTAAGGTACATAAGTGATTGTTCTATTTCATGCAGGGAAGCTGTACATAGATTGAGTCATAGTTAGGCCTGTAGCTGGGCATACGCATGTACGCCCGTGTGTAGTATCATTTTCAAAAGTCGAAAAAATGAAAACTCAAAATCTGCATTAAAAATCAAATGATTTCAAAATGTTCTCAGCTGTTACAAATTCTAAAAAATCGTTTCAACTTGTGTCAGAAGTAACACATTTTAGCATCCTTGTTTTCAAAATTTCTCAGCATTTCCGTACTCCCAGATCATCATTTCAAATACCTTAATGCACCAAATATCATCCTTGCTTTCAAAATGTTATCAGCAGTGTCAACTTCCAAAACATTGTTTGAAGGCGCCATTAAGCCACCTTAATCCTACCTTACATTTTACTTGAGTTATCTCTCCTTATTTTTCTCATATACGGTGGTTTTCTTTGTCAATTCTGGTGTACAAGTGGTGTTGTATTACAAGTTCTGCCTTTTATAGACAATTGCCATTTGGGGAGCATTCATCCCTTCCAGCGATCCTCTTGCTTTAAATGAGAAGGCACACCCCTCACCTACCCCGTTTGGAGGAAAATTTACCGCCTCCTCAATGTCAAGACTGCCGCGGCACCTCAGTTTAAGATAGTATTATGTTAAATATATCTGGTAAGATTCTTATTGCCCTAGAACTAGAAGATAGTGAAAATTAGGGATGTTTTTATTTTTTGGTTGTGGTATTAGCCTATAACAATACAGTTTGGAAATTCTGCTGGTGATATAGCAAGCATCAGGAAAGTTTTCATTGAAAGTGTGCATGAAAAATGTCATAGCACTCAATCTATTTATACATAGTGTGTAATAATTTAAACATTTAAGTTTATTTGTATGATATGACCATACTTGTCATATATTGTATGAAGACATAAAAATATTACATTTTTAAAGAAATATCTAAACAAGATTAGGTAGTCAAAATGTGCTGGTAAGATTGTTGGACATATTAATGTGGAGCATTATACTAGTAAACTAATCCATTCAGCTATGGTATTGATTATGAAAATATTCTGATTGTAAGTGCATTCAGTGTATACAGGTCATAATATAGCCCATTAACAATGACCCTGTCTAATGTCAGTATATAGTGATATCTGAATGCATTTAGAGCGATTAGTGGTGTAAATCTGTTTCAACCTTGCTTTGCCCAGTTCACTTTATGTACATGTGTACATGTGACATTAAAACCTTTTCTTTCACCACGTACTTGATTCTCTTTATGATAAGATGGCATTGACTGATTTTCATGTATACCTTGCAGTGTGGATAGTTCAATTCATGGGTAAATAGTTCAGCTACATTAATAGTAATTCTAAAACGATCCTGTGATTTTCTCCTATACACAAAGAAGGAAATGAATCATGTTTTATTCTAGGATAAAATATGGCTGTTACCACTGATCTATGTGCGTGTTCTGGGTCCGTGCAGTTACTTATACCTTCCGCGTAACCAAACGACATCCTGTCAATATAAGCTTTCCAAAAAAAGTGCAGCAGATTAGAGAGGTACAGTCGGTCTTGTCGTGTTAGAATAGAAATGAAACATTGGTACTCGTGTTTTATCGCAGAATAAATTATCCGTACTCGTTTGGGTGTGTGTAATTAAATTACTCGTGGTAGCACTCTCGTGATTTTATTCATATGCACCCAAACTTGTATCTATTATATTTATTCTGCAATAAAACATGGGGTACCAATTATGATGGTAAAAGAGTATACCTCAAGAAACAAGTATATCTTTGCAAGTAACAGACAAGCCATCTTGTATGGACATAGGTAATTTCCCCTACATTGTCTTTCAATTTAAAAAGTTGTACAGTTTTAACTGAATACATAAAGTATATCATTAATGAAGTATATCAGTAATGTCACAAAAGTTTATTTCAACATTATGTTATTTATTAAACTGTTCTTAATTAAACACAGATCAACATGACTCACACAGAAAGCAATACAGATAGACAAACTGCTACACCAGACTCAGCTCTCCACAGAATCTCACCAGAAGTATTCAACTTGGCACAGTTCAGTCCAACAGACTTGTATGGAAAGGAGGATGGTATAGAAAGCCACAACTGGATGACCCAACCTTACCCTGCCTCAATACAGTCCAGGTCTACACTCAATACTCCAGACCCAATATTCTACGAAGATACAGATTCAAATGACTCCGCCTGGCAGGCTGTTTCAATGTTTTGTCAAGACTTACATGAGAATCCACTCCAAGACAGCGGTTGTCAGTCACTAGTAGAGGAAATACAGGAGGATGACTTGTACCCAAGGGGCGTAAAGAGAGCATTTGACCAAGTGCTTGATGACAACTGCTTTGGTAATGGTTACAGTAAGTATGCACCAGCTACTGCTATAACAAACTACATCAACCAGGGCAGGCCTCCTGACATATCTACATGGACAGCAGTCAACCCTTCAACACAGCAGATGCCAAATGGACAGTTTACTGACCATACTGGACCATGGAACAAACCAACGTGTGCTGTACCACCCTATCATCCAACCAGTTCATTCAGTGTGCCACCTAATAGCTTTAATAATCCGTATTGGAACCTAAACCATTCATCTGTTAGTTATGAAAACAATCAACTTCATGCAACACCAGCTTTTGATTTATACAATAGTTCTGATTTGAATGTAAAACAGCAGGTTCTGAAATATGACAGAAAGCCAGCTGAGCAAATCTGTAACAGACCTAACATTAATATAGTGGAATGTGCGAGGAAACGAAGTGATGAAAACACTAGAAGTAATGAGGTAAACCAGAATGGTCATGACGAGATTGTCATTGATGATAATGGTAATAATGTACAGATGGAGGCGCAAACTGATGACCGGCCAAATGTGAATGTAGGGAAGGACGAAACACAAGAAAATTGTACTCCATCTAGAGAGGGAAGTAGTTCTCAAACGGGTTTAGTATGTAAAGCTCATTCAACCACAATTGATCTCACAAACGTTTCAGAGAGTAATGATAATGCAAATAAGGCTTCTACTAAACAGTGTCATAACCTAGATGTCTCATGGGTGAAAAGAATGAAACCATTTACAGAAATTTACCTGAAAAAGGGACAAAGAACTTCCACCAGCAATATAAACACTGCCTTGGACCTACGCAAGAGAGTCTGTAAAAAGAGAGAAATCCATAGAAGGAAACATTTACAAGCTGTTGCTAAGAAACCGGAGATTGGAGAGTTGGTGAGTGAACCGCGTGTTCCAGAATCCTACGCCTTAAATAACCTTCCAGGACCAACCTTAGCGTACAATGGAGCAACACTTGTACCTTACATGAACTCAATCTTTTCCGCCATGGCTAATTTCAAGAAATCTCAGACGATAGAACCAAATGGAAACACCACTATACTCCAGAAAAGTTCAGTAAACTCTCCAGTTTGTAGTACAATTCAGAAACCATCTATTGCAACATCAACAGTTGCCAGCATTGGCCCTACAATACAGACAGGCAGCAGTCAGGTATCAGATCCCAGGATTAATGTGAGTAGTCTGCCCCTTCCACTATATGCAGCCCCTCTACAGTGCCCTATTAGACCGCTTGTTCCTGTTGTGAAGTATGGGCTTACCACTCAAAGAATGCTGAACCCTTTTCTGTGCAGGTATGCAGCTTAACCTACAGTTTTTATATATGTAAACAATTATTTAAATATGTCTACAAAGAAATGTAGATACTGATATATGTAAATATGTCAATATTTGCAATTAAGTTAAGTAATTACTCTAGTTCTTTTTCTTTTTAAGATACATACTGAGTAGGTTGTAAGTCTGTGTGATATTAATCATTGACTCACAAACAGGCAGCAGGACTATACAAACTTGTAGGTGGCATTGGGACAAGCTTTTGTATAAGTTTAACCATGCTTCACATTAGGGACCCTTTTATCAAAATAAGTACTTTCAAATAATTTATTAATGAACATTTGCAGGCATCTAGAAAGATGGAAATACAATTCAAAAATGCAAACATCAATAGCAGATCATCCTAAATATCATTTGTTTTTATTTCAGACTGAACCTTGGTTATGTGGCCCCATCCTTTGTGCCAGCTCCAGCATGGGTACCTCAAACCATGTCTACTGTGCCACAAGGAACAGGAGTGATAAATGTGCCTGCTACGTACACTGCCAGCACAGGAATGGCAAGCTCCATCCTTAATGCCAACAAACCTCTGTCTTCAGACAATAGTTTGGTTAACCTTAACACTGCTAATACCACCAAGACTTGCTCTATTAGTAGAATAGAAAACAATGAAAGTGTTAACACAAACAATAACTCTGTGGTGGATGGAAACAACAATATTCAAGAGAAATCAAATATGAACAATGGAAATGTTTCTGTGAGTAGTAATGAAGGTGTAGCAGAGATTAACCAAGCAGCAGACGTTCAAACAGTGGCAAATAAGGTTAATGTGGAGGTAGCAACTCCAGTAACAGATCCAACTAGGATGGATGTGATTGAAACCGTTTCCATGGCAATACAAGGAAAAAACTATACAACAGAACCAGTACCTGCCAGTAAGTACACATATTCATTCAAAACTCTTGAGAAGTTTGAATGAATGTATGAAGAAATATGGTTCTAATATGGTTCTAAATGCTGTTGAATAAAGAAACAGATAGAACCCTTCTGCATTCACTGCTCAATTTGTACTGTTCTTCTATAGGAGCCGATTCTTGCAGACTAATCTTTCTAACATATCTTAAACATGACTAGATATTTATGGGTGTTTAATAATTTGTAGATGGCAATTGCTGTACAAATGTTTGTGAATATCTTGTTCTAGACTAGTTAGTCACACAGCTTGAACTTGAAACATATATGAATGTATGATGGTTTTTGTTTTGTTAAAGGAGGACTCATTACCTATGATGCAATCCCAGATATAATGAGAAATGTAGGCACGTCAACCTCCCAACCAAGTTTCAAAGCACGTCATTATAACTTCACACATCTCACTATCGGTTCATACAAGGTAAGTCTACATAAAGCACATCAAGGGTTGGTGGGAATGGGTTCTCTTTGGTTTGTTCAATACCACTTAGAATCATGATGCTTTTCACCTCTCAACATGTTCATTGGTGAAGTATTACAATTTGCTGCTTCTCTCAAAGTACGTCCCTGTTGTAGTGCGGAAATGCTAACAGTAAATACAGTGTCGTAAAGTAGTCAGGGTTTTGTCATGAGTCTTCAACTTTCATAAAATTAATTCACTTTGGTTTTAACGTTAAATATAAAAACAATTTGATATTAGCCATAAATGTTTCAGTCCAATTTTAAAATCTGTGGATGCTCTTTTTTGAATTTGCATGTTTTCACATCTTTTCTATGTTGCCTTGTTGGGTAAGGCAATATTTTAAGTTACCTGTCGTCTTGTTGTATGACTTATTACGATTAATTTTCGATTGATGTATTGTTTGTTTTCACAGTATACCTGCGGCATGTTTACCAACGAGAAAACAGCAAGAGTTAAATTTTTGTTCAAAAAAAGGTATGACTTTTTTTTTCTATCTCTTAATATTAAGTTTGATTGAGTGTGTAATGGAAGAGTTCATTGTTACAGAGGGTTAGAGGGTGTGGTGGAAGAGTTCATTGTTGCAGAGGGTTAGAGGCTGTGATGGAAGAGTTCATTGTTAAAGAGGCATAGCCCCTTTGAGCTTTAGTCTCTCTGTCCCTAGATGATTAAATGAAGTCCATATCAGTCACGACCTGTTTAAACATATAAGCCATGTCCTTTCTAGATAATTAGGAGATTGATCCATTTATAACGTAAACCAGCTTATATTTGCTCACACAGATATTTGCTTAATCCTGTCCGTCTTCGTTTTATGTGTACTTTACAGTGTTCTGCAGAGGCCGCGATTTTGCGACATTCTCGCTAAAAAAATGCAAATGTTGCATACAAAATTGTCTAGGTGCATCATTTGTCTTGGACGAATTCTAAATAAGTATGCAGTCATCTCCCCTGATAAGCAGAATAACGATCGAAAGGTGTCAGACTGTTTTGTCTTTGACTCGTAGTATTTTCATTGTAAGCACGTGCTTACACTCTTAAAACACTATTAATCTAAAATGACCATTCAATATTCTTAACCACGTATCTCACTCACATTTACTTATGTCATCACGAATAAAACATTATTGATCCTTTTCATTTTTGTAAACGGTGAACGCCATATTTTCCTGTATAAAAACGCACATGGTTTGAAAGATGGAGATTACTGCTGCAATCGTTTCTCAAACTTTAAAGTTTTTTATATAACAATTACAATGGATATTTCGTTAATCTACAATAGTTAAGACAAGGTTTCAGAACGTATTATATCACTGGAGTTTAGTTCATATAAAACTTGCTTCACACCGCATGTGAAAATTGCCTTGGAAAGAAATGGCTAAAGCTAACCGAAATTTGATATAGCCAATCATCAAGGAAAAGAACATGAAAAGCAGATAGTATGTATAATTTTTATTTTTTTATTTTTAAAGCGTTTGACAGTATGTATAATCATAATGATCATTATTTAAAGTTTTGCATCCTGCGTTCCATTGTGTTAACAATTCAGAACGTATGTAGGCTCGACTTTCTACAAGTACCTCGGAGGCGTTGTGGTGAAAACACTTATTACATCCTCAACAACTATTGTTAAGCTTTCAAAACAAACAGTTGTTTGTGTTTAATGATAAAAAAAATTGACTCAGTAAAACAAAAAATTCTGGTTCGATGAATGAAACGTTCTGGACATGGCGATTATGTGAATGGCGATGTCGCAAAAACATGTGACAAATCGTCTCTGCACAGTGTTTTTGTCGTTAAACGAGTTTTACATCGAATTTGAAACTTATTATTAGTATTTTGATGCAAACTTGAGTTTACCCAAATGGTGTTTGATTCACGAGTCACGATTTCAATTATGTGATCAGTGGAATACAGCATATAGCAGAAAGAGAAAGCAAGAAACTTTTGAATTATTTTGTGAAGGGCCCTTGAGCTGTTGAAGGTGAATAAGAGTCAGAAAACGATTCCAGTAACTGGACAGTACAACTGTTTACACTGAGTATTAACAGTTTAAAGTAGCAGTTTAAAATTGACAATTTTATATGTCACAAGTAATGAGTTGTTCATTTACTATTCATATCAATGAATTGGTGGCATTAGAGGTTTTTATTATACTATCGGCACATAAACTTTGATGTCCCTCACGTTTTGAAACTGTCCCCTCATTTTCAGAGGTGATGGTACAAATGTCCACTAATTTTTAAATCCTAGGCAGAACACTGACTTTAGTGTAAGCCTAGAGTCATTCACAAAACCTTGATTATAAAATTGCAATGTGACATACAACTATGGCTTTTGACCAATGAGCATTCTCGATCTGAAAATATGTCATATTGTAGCAATTTTAAAGATAATCAAATGTGACGAAGTATATTAAAATTATTCACATTCTACTTTATTCATCTAATGAAACTAAGTCTTGTGGTTGCTGTATTCGCGGAATTGAGAGAAAATGGGACCAAATTGAAATTGAGGCCATACTGAACACCTCATCAATGTAGGCTATATCCACACAACTGTGTCAACAAAAATAATATTGATTTTACAGTAACTACACATTAAACATCATGGTAATATTTGATACCATTAAGTAACTCTGGCAAGTCTGATGTCAAACTTTTTGCTAGTAGCAAACATGGAATTTATAGCTTATAATCCAATTAAAATAAATTGTTTGGAAAAATAAGCTACTTGGGCTTAAAATTTGTAAAGTCTTAACAGCTTTTAGTGTCACACATCTTATAGTCAATGTGAATTTTGTTGGTTGGATTAGGTTAGCAACTCCAACTTCTGTATTGACTGATGATGTCCACCAGTCCAATCGTCCGTCTGTCTGTTAAATATTTCAACATTCGTGTCAATATAAACTGTGAGAGGGTCCAACATTTAACTTTATATACATGTACAAGTTGATGAAGTCTTTCAAATGAAGTTGTGTTTGGTACCATTGACATTCGCTGTCTGATAAAATGGCCATTACATCTTTTTCTCTTTTTTTTGTTAGGTACATGGCTTATGAGTTTGAGTTGAATAGCACAGACTACAAGAAGAAGACATTGAAACAGATGGCAGAGATCATAGTTCCATTTGACAGCATTGTTGCACTCTGGTTCTTTGACAAAGGTATGGCAGTAAATTATATTGATTAAGTTGAACTTGCCTATATAATAGTTGTGGTTTCAGTGTTACTTTTAAGGGGTGAATACAAATGGGTTCCAAGTGCTAATGAATAAAGAATCAGATAATAAGATTGTTTTGGGATTCATCCCATGATATGGTTTGCCACTTTGATATTATCATATATATACCAATTAACTATATGAAGGAAAACTGGAGAATAAAACCCAGCTTCTTCAGTAAGGTGTGTTTTTGAAGATTTAGCAATTATTTAAATAAAAATACCAAAAAGAACCAGAATTTTGTGAGTTATTTCCCATACTATTACAATTGAGTGACACCTATTGTAGATATGAGGGTGGAAGTGAATAAAGTACCAAAGATCTGCATCGGGTCCAAAGGTATAGAGATAAATGCAGGACACAAACTGAGTACTGCAACAGTCTACAATAGGAAAAACACCATCGATGTCACTGAAAACCAACTAGCCAAAAGCCCTTTCCATCATGTAAGTTAGATTATTGAATCTCTTATCAAAATGATAAACTGTATTATGAACATTTATGATTTCTGTATACATTAATTTGTTAAATGTATTAAAGTCACAATTTTCTTTCTACAAATTAGCCTCATATCTAATAGAAATTTGAGATTTACACATCAAGTTTACTGTTTTATTTTTGATGGTTCATGTACCTCCAAATCCAGTTATAATTGTTTTCATTTCTGGTTACATTAATAGTCTGTTAGTAATTCAAAGGTTTACAAATGGCATGAAAATGATCCATTAATTGTTTTTCCAACACCACAAACGAGGTCAATCAAAAGATCCTTGGCATTCAAATAATAAGATGATGTTTCTTTATGATGCTAATATTTCTGTCTTTTCTTGGCTGAGCTTTGAAGTTGTTAAGAAGTAGGGAAAATGGTAGACTGAATATGAACAAGAAAAGCATAGACAGTTAGTCTAATTAACACAAGCAAGTTTATCTAATAGAATGTAACAGTTATTTATCACCTATTTGTAGGCACTGAGCTAGATGAGTTGGGAACACTTTAGCAAATTTATGACAGCAATTACCGTAATTGTTGATTCACTGGCATTGTAATTAATTGGAGAGAGAAAATTAATTACTTCAGGCTCACTGTTAGCTTTTTGGTCGTTGTTCTATTTTTTACCTTGAAACAGTTGTGTATTAGTTACTGTAAATGCGGGTTAAATCGCGCAATGATATTTTTTGCTAATTTTTGCAAGAAAAAGACTTGGGCATTTTAGTACTTAGTGAATAACTAATGACATGTAAAACCAACAGATGATTCACATCGATGTTTGCCAAAACAATAGTGAATAAGCCAATAAGAATCAGTTCCTAGAAATATAGCATTACACAATGGTTTTTTATTTTCATTTTACAGTAGGATCTAAGTTATTTCATGTACTTTATGACAGTGACCAGAGCTGGGGTTTGTATGCGTATATTTACAATTGTTTCAGGTGCAGTTTAAAACTATCTGTGTTATGAAGATAAAACGGGAGCTATGTAGATTTGATGCACGGTTCTGTGCACTGTTAAGACAACCATTAATAATTGACCCTACAAAGACCCTAGAACCTTGTCAGGGAGTCATACAGAGTAAGCTGCTGGATCCTACAATACTGTTACCCACAGATAAAAACAATAACCTGGGTGAGTACAATACATGGCTTGTTCTCAGTATATAACTGTAGCTGGTTTCAGGTGTTTCTCCCTTGCAAAAGATCTTTAAAATCATGCATTTTTTCTCTTGTTTAGCACTTTCCGTTACATCAAGTCTTTGCTTTCCCTTTTCTTAATTTTGAGATTCTGAAATTAACTAAAAGACCCCTTCCTCAACTTTTGGACAAGTCTTAGAATACATATTATACAATGGCATTTGATGTCCCTGAAAACAACTTTACTGTATCTCGCATGAATAGGGTTGAGCGGAAATGATAAAAGTGATAAAAGCTTTTGTAATTCATACAGAGATACAACCGTTTTCCATTCCAATCCAACCAAGTATACTCAGCACTAGGACAATACAGTGAAACCTGTCTATTCTGTACTGCCTCAGGACCAGACATTATGTTGGGTTTAGAGGGGAAGCTAGTTTAATGGGCTTTTTTATATGTTTGGAACCACAGACCATAGGGGCAATTTCGATGTAGAGGAGTAAGGACTAGAGGGGTTTTCACTGAAATGACTCTTTATTTTTTCATTGTCCTTTAGCGTCAGTATACCAGCCAAGTTTCCAGTCAGTGCAAGGTGTTCCACTCTCTGTGATCAGCTGTGGGTGTACAGGTGGGTGTTCTGATGCTTCGTGTGTGTGCTGTGTGAAAGGTGTCACATGTACAGAGGGTGTGTGTGGGTGTATCAGCTGTAGGAACCCTCTCAATGTGCTGCATCAACTAGGACTACCAGCTGTACAGGCTAGAACCGACCCATGTCTTATGGAAAACATATACCAGGTAACCAGAAATTATAATCAGGGGGTCCTAATTCAGTTAGCCATGAGTTGTTTAACGTGTTTGCCTAATTTGTTAGAACTTCTGATTCAAAACTACAGTTAAGTTATTCTCAATACATGACCCTCCTCTCAGAGCATTCAAATCCTACGATACTTTAGTTTGATAGTGTTTTTATTTCCTAAGGTCACTAGATTAAATGTCAAGGTCAAATATTGCACATGTATTCTGAACATTATGTTTTATGAACATCTCTTGTTTAGTCTATACTTTAGCGATTGTGTCGGTCTGGCTTCTATTAAAGCTCATCTATGAAGCATTTCTTTACAATGTTTATATATTCTATGCATTGCTTGTGTTCAGATCACAAGACTGGACTGCTATGTGAAGATGCAGATGATGTTGGAATGTTGTCAGATACCCATTGTACTGTTTAACTGTATACCCGGACAGAAGAAATGTCCAAACCCAACATGTCAGTCGACATACAAGTATTCCTGGTGCACTGGTTGGTACACGCTAGTTAACTTGTACAAATGTAGCACTTACACAAACAGATAATCATAATATATCTTTCAGCTCATTATTAGAAAACTGTCTCTGTCCATATTTCTCGTAAACACCACCCCTCCATTAGGGATAAACTGATACTAATGAAACTATACGCAGTTGCAGTATACAACCTGATGATGTGTAAGAAGGAGAATAAACCCGGTCCTAACTATTAGATAATTGGTAGTGCGGGACAGGGGTAGCCTTTTCATATTTGACTTACAGTTTTAATTTTTACACTTCATGTCAATAAAAACTTACATGAAGATTCATACAACGATGTGGCATACTTATTACTGACATTGTGTAGTTTGTAGTTTCATTACTTTTCATACAACAGTAATATTATCGTACAAATGTACATTCTTTATCCTGTGATTACAGCTATTTTATATACTTTTCAGCCCAGCTTTGTAATGAGTCCACAACGCCAAGGAATCACTGTCTAAAGTGTGGAAGATGTACAGACTACAGGAACTCTCACTGTCAGGTAGCAATAGCATATAGCAAGAAGAAAAGACCAGGTCTCAGCCCATTGCACTGTCAGACTTGTGCACACATTTTATACCCCCTTTAAACAAACTTATTGGGCATAATTGGTATTTATGAATCACCCTCTGTGTCCGTCCGTCCAAATGTCTTGTGAGCGCAAGTTCTCCTTAAGGTAAGAACCTAAACTGATGAAGCTATATACAGTTGCAGAATATGACATGAGGATGTGCATGAAGAAAGATAATCCTGGTCTGAAACTATCAGGGGAGATAAATTGTAGCTCAGGAGGAGGCAGTATCCTTTTGTGATTTGACTCGAGGTTCTTTTTCATACTACATGTAATTCTGTTTAATTTTTCACTTGTAAAAAGGAACTGATGAGAATAATTGTTTACAGCATGTAGTGACACAGCAGATTATTTAGAAAAGAAAATGGACACTTATCAGTTAATCTGTAACAAAGTAACAACATTGAAAAAAAACCACTAACTTTAGGTACTTTGAGAGAATGTATGATATTTGTATCAAGTAAGGGATTGTTTACATTTGGACATTTTTTAAACAGAAATTGCTAGTAGTCATGTCTATCCTTAATTAGTTTTTAGACAGTTTGTGTAATAACTTTTCCTGTTTACAGACTTGCAATGTTTGTTACTTCTCTGGAGAAAGTAAGACGTTCAAATGTCCCATATGTCATGATGGAGGGTCACCAGATCAGCAACCAGACTCTTCCACAGACTCTGATAGCCAGGACTGAGGCACCATCTGTCATCAGTAGATCAGTCTGGATTATCAACTGATGTATGCAGTCTTCAGGGTGTCATATTACAGATACTACTTTTCTCGGTTCTGGATTTCAGTGTAAGGTTTCAGAATCTGGAATAAAGATGGACAATTCTGATGATAAGAAAGGCACTGCCTGCTGACCTTCGGCTTCCAAATGATAGATCTGTGGCTCACGTTGACAAACTCATGTAAACGTGTGTTTAAATTTGCTATGAACTGAATTATATTTTGTGATAACCATGTATTGTTTTGCTTTTTTATGCTTACAACATTTGTCACTATGTGGACTCAATCTTTGTGTTATTTTATTTGAATGATTCTCTGCTATAAACTTGTGCCATGGTATTGTTCATTGAGCAAGCACTGTCAAATTAAGAAATGTTTCAAAAACTATTGGCTTTAACATTTGATCTGTGGTGTGCTGAAATCCAACAATCAAATTAGCAACGTTCATGCTTCATGCTTCACATTTTACAAACAGTTAAATTGAAATATTACATTGATCATGACTTACGTATAAAACATACATTTTTTTGCCAGGTAAGCAGTACAGAGCACAATTGACCCTACAGTTTATAGTGTACTTTTGTTCATTTAACCAAACATTTCAAGCTGCTGATGTGCTCAATATATTTTTAAAAGATTAAAAATGACAGGTATATGTGTGTGAGTTCTTCAGAGAACAACATTTAATATTTGTTATACTTTCACCTAAAAAAGCGTTATACACATTTACTGTTACCGGTATACATTATCATATTTATTTCTAGTCTACAAACATAGTCATAGGTTCATGTTTGTGTTTTTTTAGTCACTGATGGTGCTCAATTTTATACAGTTTCATTTTACCCTCCCACAAACATGTGGGTGGCCATTAAGATTTGCACTTCTCCGTATGTCCATCTGTCTGTCCGTACGTCCCCAAATCTTGTATGCGCAACTCCACCTACACACCTTTATTGATTTTGTTCATACTCACACACAGTGACCAACTTGACATGGAGATGACCTTAACGATTGGATTTTGCGATGTTGCAAGTTTTACATGAGTTATGGGACTTTGTTAAGGGGGGCATCCGTGTCCTACAGACACATTTCTAGTTTTGTTTTGTTTTGTTTCTACCCTGTGCTCAATATGTGATGTAGAATGAGAAAAATGTATATCGTTTATCAAACGTTAATTGTTTATGTTAAGACAGAATCTTGAAATCCATGACGTCTCTAACCCTACATTGTAGTTTATGCTTTTCCTTACTTGTATGTTCAGCTTTGTTAGTATTTGGTGTCTAGCGCGTGACTTTGTTGTCATTTTCATACACAAGAAGACCAAACACATACACATGTGGTGTAGACTTCAGTTGATTTCTGAAGAGATTATATATACATGTAATATGTTCTTTTTGTTTAGTTAATTGTTACACTCCTGTTTAAATAAACTACTTTATTATATTTGTTTTATGAATGTTAATCATAAATTTAAAACTCCTCACTGTAAAGCTTATGTAATGTGAACTGTATAAGAACACTTGCTCTATGTTCTATAAATGTGAACTGTATAAGAACACTTGCTCTATGTTCTATAAATGTGAAC
>ENA-OREC01000464-OREC01000464.1-marine-metagenome-genome-assembly--contig:-NODE-464-length-15812-cov-13.575087_pt1 | contig 15812 bp, 6 predicted proteins | sample MGYA00248626_ERZ508543 | MGnify/ENA primary metagenome ERZ508543 (study PRJEB26211, sample SAMN05518279) | marine metagenome | isolation source: Puget Sound, Washington, USA | host: Bankia setacea...
ATTTCTTCATCCCTTGTTATCCATGTAATTTCTAGGTCCCCAACTGCGGTTTGACATTATTGAAAGATAGATTTCTTTATCCCTTCATAGCCATGTAATTTCTTCATCCCTTGTTATCCGTGTATTTTTTTCATCCCCTTAATTGTTAGACAAAGTGTATCTTTATAGCTAATATAGCTCCCAAACTTACTGGCTACTGGTTACAACAGCCGATATTTCCTCAACTTCGACAAGTGTATAATTTATATGTAAACAAAATACTGTACTTTCTGACAGGCATTCATAATAATCGGATAACTTGAAAATTAATGTAGAATTATATCACGTCATGATACAAAAAGGAGCTTTACGATACCAGACTTCTTTATTTCATATACCTTTACACCAGTTGCGAGTTCAACCCTCTGTGTTATAATACTTAAAAGATTAGACTACCAGGTCCACTATAGATTTACAAGTTCCTTTTGACTTTAAGACACCAAAAGAGGAATCATAAAGCATGCCAACAGTGTAATCTCAAGTCCCGTGGTACTCATAACTGTTAGCTAATCCTCCGCAGATAATCATTTAATGTTAATCCGTTTAAACAAGGAAACACTGGAGTACTGGTATGTACATTAATGTGTTTTTTATAAATTGTTTCTTTGAAAGGCAATACAAAGAGTGTTGAGATCAATCAGACTGGGGATAAAAATGTGTGATGTCAGCAAATTGATCATCAAACTGAAAGGGGTGGATTACTCAGCCAAAACATTTGAATAGATCGACTTACACTTAATCTTAATGCAGTTGTATTGCAGTAGAGTTTATTCAACTTGTAATCATTTCAAACGTTCAAGACTTTCTGTTCAATTCAGAAAGCTAACAAAAACTGACTAACCCAGCTGAAATGTAGGCTTTGCACTGTTCCAAGTTTCTTCTAACTGCTAAAACCATACATGTATATCCTGCTTCAAACATCTACCAGTAGTTTCTATTAATTGGTTGTATAAAAGTGTGTACATGTATTTTTTGCATCTAATTCTCATTTTTCCAGTTCTTCATTTAGCTGTGGGAAAAATCATAATACCTACGCAATTTTCAACATGTTGTTTCAAAATGAATGTTGTGTAAAATGTTAAAACAGTTTGGTTTGTTCTAGTTCTTTTATAGAAATAATAAAATATTGATAGCATCATACTCAACATGTGGGTTTAAAATTAATGATGCGTTAAGAACGTAAATGGGGCCAACACTATTACAAAGAAAGTTATCGCGTACAAGAAAACTCACAGTAAACGGGTGTTAAAGTACAAAAGCACTTAAGGAAGGAACTCATCCGTGTAATGTATGTTTTTATCCTGTATGTAAGAATGTGTATATTTTCTTTCAGCTAGGTGGTATATAATTCATGATACCAGTATAATCATAAAGGAGTTACAGCATCATAATACTAGAGTATCTTTCATTGTTTTCATCATACAAATGATATAAATGTAACAAGCAGGGCAATTTTTAGTAGGCTTTTGAAATGTCTAATGAAATCTGTGTATACACTTCAGTAAAATATTTCATTACACAGCACTAGAGAAGATTTGTTTTAGAAAAATGTTACCCAAAATTAACCTCATACACACATATATCTGTTTTCAGAGCCTCGAAAATGTGTTATGGTGCATAATGGTAAGAAATCTTAGCAAAAACAAAGAAAAAAAATATACATATATTGCACAGCATTGTCATTTCACAAAGAGCCTTTGAATGTGTCTATGTACTTAGTGACAAAGGTATTTATGATTGCATATTCCTGAAGTAGTAAGTATGTGCCATATATCACGATGTAAGCTACAAGTACTACACAAAGAACCATTGATTTTCAAATTATCGCCTTACGTCAGACCAAGTAATATGTACATGGTTAGCAATACATACTGCTAAACAAAGTACCCAACACTGCTTACAAACAACCATCTACAACATGTCTGTTATATATAAGTGTTTAAAATCTGTGTAAAGCATCTAAGTAGCAATCCTTGTCAAGTAGTAATTTAGTTTTAAATATAGTTGTTTAAATATTTCTGGTCACTCTCAAGTGAAACAATCTATAAGACCTTTCATACAAAATTCAACCTTAAGAGGAACAATGTAAACTCAAAGTATTTATATAACCCAAACTACTGACAATGGGACCAAAAGAAAGACAATTTATACACATGTTTTAAAACACTGATCATGGTATGATCGACATTATATGAATATACACTCCAATATTCCGAATTTTATTTGAATGAATTTTATTTTTGAAGGCCAATATTGTCCAAACATAGAAGCAGCTGTGTTCAAGTCACTGACATTATCCCAGTAGTTAGGTTATAGGAATTCAAGAATGTAAGTTAATATACCCTAAATAATGTGCATGTAATTGATGCTGTAAATGGTTGCCATCATTTCATATCTATGAAGAATGCGAGGAAGTTTATCAGCACATTTTGTAACTCCAGTGTTTGTTGTTTTTTGGTATTACATTTGTGCAAGATCAAATTTCTTGTACTGATACAATAGATACCACATCTGACCTACATAACAATAACAAAGAAACCAGTTTTCCTCAATTTAAAACTGACAAAGTGCGAAAGGGTGTTACATTGGACCATATATATCAGGCAGCATACACATGAATTGATGAATTGTTATAATAAATATATCAGAGTCTATATCTTTAAAGTTTAAACAATTATTCATATTTCATAAAACATAACAGACCCTATACAGAATATCCATTGATTAAAGACACAACATGGTAAGAGATCCTGTCAGTTACCAAGGCGCTTTTATTTACATTTGTTTACTTAAGAAATTCCGTTGATTTAGATTCCAAGGCCAATTTTGCTTTTGCGTGCCTTATCATTTAACTTATTGCCAAACAATGATATCGTTCCGACTGAGTGTAAGCCTAGATAGTTACCACTGTCAATATTGTGAATAATAGATGTTACTCTGCAAAAAGTCCTTGGTTAAAAAACCGTTTAATAAATCTGTTAAGGGGAGACAGCTCAGTTCTTACATGTAATTAGATCGACTTTAAATATTGGTAAATGGATCAAATCTACAATCTTCAATCAATGCCTTGGATTACAAACAAAAATAGAGTGGGTTAAAACAAGAACTGTAAACAATGTGGTGCAAACAGGTCTACAGTACTTTGACCTTTGTTGGAAGCAGTTGAAGACTCAAAGGTCAGAGCTAGTGCCAAAGGTCAGCACTGGCATCAAAGGTCAGAGCTAGTGCCAAAGGTCAGCATTGGCATCAAAGGTCAGAACTCGCGTCAAAGGTCAGCATTAAAAAACTATGTTTGCCATCAGTTTGTAGGATGAGAATAATTGTCTTTTGTACAGAATTTGAAGCTCCTCCATTGTGGGAAAGAGAACTAAAGAAACTACTACAACAGTTCATATTTTTGTAACATTCACATGTACAGTTGATAAACCTTATCTTTTCACAACCTATGAATTATTTCTATTCTATATGTACTAAAACATGCAACAAACCCCTAAATATATAGTTAAACACCACTCTCAATTAAGATTCAAAGTGTATGGTTCTATATATCAAACTAAAGACATTGTCCTCCCTGATAGAATTGCAAGCTTGCATATTTTGTTTAGCCGATAAAATGATAATAATGATCAAATGAGTTATCTTTGTCAGCAAGTCAATTCTGTACGGCAATGTGTTTTATATGTACACAGGTAACTCATGTTTAGGAAATGTTTAAGCAGTCCTTTTTCAGTTATAAATTAATTCATGAGCTTGTAAGGAAATGTCCACAGATATAAAATTATAATATTCAATTAATCGTCCAATTAATTTAAATATTAAGTTAGTTGCTTTCACCTTATAAGTACAGGTTACTGATATTGAAACATGATGAACAAGTATTTGAACTGTTAACACAATGCTAAAGTTCAAAAAGCTGTTGCATTGATCATAAAAAAGAAATAGATTTAATTAAATTTCATGGCCAGTTGAAATAATTAAACCACTGTGAATTGTCGCAAATTTTATTACAACAGCACTGTCTAATTTATGCACAGAAGTATGGTGGATGAGAATGCACTGCAAACAATAAAAGTCTGAAAAACAGCTAATTTTCCGTTCACAATACAAGTCTAAAACACAAGACAAGGAATGATTATACAACATACGTCAATTACCAATTCTGTTAGATTGTTGTAAAGATTGATGTTTACCTTACTATCTTGGCACAGACAGTCTTGGGAAAAACAACCAATCATCAATATTCAATTATTCATGCAAATTCAGAACTGACATCATTTATGTATGGAAATACAGGCACTGTGGTTGGAAATCCAGAGAAAACAACGTCAGAAAAATGCTTACGATTTCATGGCTTAAATGCATGTGGCTTTATGGACGTCCGTTGTTTAAATAATTATTGTCGTGGTTCCATTAATTCTATATCCTATGTGACAGTTTGGAATTCTATCATCTATGTAATAACAATCTTGTGCATGTCTTTAAGTCTTGCACTTTCTAATCATAGACTTTTCTCCCTATATAGCTGTATACGTTACATTTGGCTTCCGATTCCCCTATGTTTGGCACTCCCACACAGTTCTTGCTTCCCCTGTTCTTGTTGTTTATGAAAATGGTTCAACTCAATGACAAAATAGCTAGATCCCTTCACCAATTAGTTAAAAAAGCCTTGCTAGTACATTGTAGGTAGAGAACCATTTACATCAGGTTGTCTGATTTGTCAATTGAACTAACTAAGCTTTGATGAATCCCTGTATGTATAAAATAATTCTAATTAAGAGTGCAACATTTCTATTTGGTTTGTATGCATATTTGATGTTGCAAAAGATTTCAGAGAGAACAAGCTCAAATTCTCTTCTTATAAATGAGCAGTTTGCATCAATTTGCATGCTTACAGCGGACAAAAATGCATGCTCTAATACACAAACTTACAAAAAAATCAAATCCGATATCTTTCTCTATATAATTCTTAAAACCAACCTACAATCGATTTTCCACCAAAATTTGCAAGATAATCACAGGGATAGTAACCTGTGCTTAAATTTGGAATGTTTTATCTATTGATTTTAGTGGAGCTATCAAACTGTATTCAAAGATAGGACCCTGACCCAGCTAACAAGAAAGGGTGAACTTGTGTGTGCTAGAATAGACTGAAGGGAAAACTATAAACACTTGTTTTGTTAATTTTAGGCAATACTCAAATACTCGAATAAAACATTTAGTTTAGTTATTGTGTTTAAAAGCGATCAATAGGTTCATTATATACATATCCAAGGTCTTCCCTTTCAGCTATCATAGGATGTGTGCATGAATAGATCTTTCATTAGCAAACTTATTATGATATAAAATATGATGTACATGTATTAATACAAAAATGCTCTGTTTGAGATTACAATATATTATACTGTGAAAATCATCAGAGCATCTTTGTGTCCAAAATCAATTAAGGGAATATAAACATTTCTCAGTTACAGAAAGTTTGTTATTACTGCTCTTAATATACTTGTACGCAAGTACACTAGGGAACAGACATTATCAAAATCAACTGTTAAATTCTGCTATTGACGATGTAATAAAACAAAATCGTTAAAAAATTAATTTACAAAACATATTTCAAAATTAGTGTTGCATCCAAAACTACTCTTCATGACTGTGGGACAAGAACATATCTGTGCCCTGTAACTCCTTTACTTTAATGATGTGCACCTGTGCATGGCTTGAATTCTACTGGTCTTTTGTGGCTTCTTTGTTCGATAACATATACATCAGTGTTTGTTTCACTTAGAATGCAAGTATGTGCATAGAATCCAACTATTGTTTGGCCTATACATGACCGGCTTGCATACAAATGCATTGACAAGAGACAACCATATACCACTAAAGTGACTTGTCCATAATCATACAAATCAACCTGGCTATTAACTTGACAGCCATGGTCGTATCAAAGAAGATAATAACTTTTTTCTCCACACGTCATTTTCTGTCAGCATACAACGTCCAGTCCCGAAATAACATGACACCATTATTTATATCCTAAAATCAATCATTGCGCCTGTCGACTGAATCAATTAAAACACTACATACATGTATCAAACCAATTAACATATTAATGATTTAATCTGACAATGGTGATTTTCTCTCTATGTACAGGTAATTAATCAATTTAGGGAAAACTATCCAACACATTCTCCTATAATTGTATAAAATTACTTTGAGCCTTGGTTTTAATAAATTGACGTTAATTTTCCAGCCTAAATATGAAGTTGAATGTAGACTGTTAAAAGGGAAACACTGTCTCTTTCTAAAAAAAATAAAAAAATACCATTTTTGAGGGCCTTATGGAAGATTGACCTATGTCAAATAAGCTCCCTCGTTAAATATCATCAAAACAAGAAATAAAAAATACAAGTAAAACAGGTTCTTTGTTGCTCTTAGCTGCCCAATAATAACAAAGCTTGAAGTACCCTGTTATTTTTTGCGGTCTATGAGATTTAAAATACCAGTAATAGCGTATGGTTTTCAACGTTGATTATAGAGTGGTGGATTTTGTTTTTCATGGAGTAGATTTAGTACAATACGGCAAAGGTGTCCCACCCCCTCCACTTACTCACCATACAGAAAGGTTTCTAACCATATAAACTTTTTCGAAATTGTATACAAAAGCACATGGTTTCGTTATATATAGTTTTCAGCTGATTTGAGAATAAAAAAAGCAAAGTAAATATGGGTATCTAAACATATAAAATGTTGTCCAAAAGAAGGTCAAAGACCTAAGAATGGTATACTTTATGGACAGCAACGCAGCGTACATTAAAAACATAGCGTAAAGAAAATATATTGAAAGTAATGCGTGCCCCGAAATTCAAGATAAATTCAGGTTATTTGAGTAGTCGCTTCACTACATTACATTAGCTGATCAAATAACTTTTCACATAGTTTTAAAATTTATATGTCAGGTTTATTACCAATTTCCATATTGTTAAAACAATAAAAAATGCTTACAGAGTATTCTGTATCAAGTGAAATATTTGAAAGTTAACTAAAAGTACATCAATTTACTTCTTGTAGCTATCTAATATATCAAAAAGATTGAGCCGGGGGGTGTCGAATAGACAATGAAGAAAACAACAAGATCCAAACGGCGAACATCCAGATCCAAACGGCGAACATCTTGATCCAAACGACAAACATCTAGATTCAAACGACGAACATCTAGATTCAAACGACGAACACCTAGATCAAAACTATGAACATCTAGATCCAAACGACGCAATCTAGACAAATTCCCCCCCTCAAATGCAAATCATAGATAGAACCCTGTCCTTTTTTGCAGTTTGCAATATGGTATTACATGGAACAATAAATGGAAAAGTAACTAGTCTTACCTATAAACATAATGGCCAGGAATAGGAATGAATTGCCGGCAGCATGTAGAGCAGCAAGTATGATACCAGTCACAACACAACATACTCCAAGTAACGATAGCACAACCAAGATCCAACGAAACGACAAACCCACAGCTAAACACTTGAAACACGATTCCTTACACGGTGAGTCTGTACCGTTATAACTATGTCTGCGCGTATGTCTGTGTGATCTACCTTGCCGACGATCACGATGGTGTCTATGTCGCGCATGTGGATCAACTATGTGTCTATGTTCCCTGGTTTGGGAAAAACGTGGATCAGGCCCAGCAGGTCGGATTCCTTGCGGGCTAGAGACTTGCCGAACTGCTGAAGGTGGTTGAGAGTGAGCAACTATATCTGGAAGAATGTTACCACCCTGTCTCTGAGTGTCTAATCGCGAAACAACACCTAAGTTAATGTCCTGAGTTCTGATAAGTCGGTCCACTGGCCCGGTGTGACTGACACTAACACTGACGTTGGAATGAGACACTGTTGGTGGAATAGTTGAAGGATTGGAATGAGATACTGCGAACACCTGAGGGGGATGCTGTGAGGGAATGCGAGCTATCAATGCTGTAGTGGTAGGAGTTACAAAGGTGGCAGTACTTGATGAAAGACTTGCTAATGGAAGTACTGTTTGAGGTCTGTTTGTAGATCTTGGACTCGTCCTAGCAGCACTTTGTCTATTGATATCTGTAGGATGACTTCTCCTTACTACTGGACCTGATTCAGTACTTGTCACTGGTGCATTTGTATTTGCTGGTAAAGAATGTGTACTGGCATGTCTGGGTAAAGAATCCATGGGATAATCAGGCACAACTGTTTCACGTTCAGCAATACGTCTAGAGTCTGTTTCTCCGGGATCATATATATCAGTTATTCCAGCCGTTACATCAGGAAAGTTCCCAGATGAATGACCATCCCCCATAGATTCACTGGTCGAGGCATGTCTAGAACCTGGGCCAGTGGGTGGGGCAGGGGCCATGGCTTTGTGAGCACTCCACGACACGGGGCCAGCCGGTTGAGTGGAGCCTGAAGCCGTTCCTGGCATGGCTGGTATGGAAACACTTATCCTAGTTAAGAAATCCAACCATATGTGGAAACGTCTTCAACAGATGATTAGCACTAAAATGACATCTTGCAGATCATAAGAGAGTAATAGTTTTAAGCTCATATGCCTATACACTTCCCAAATACGAAATCTGCATAGAAGTATGGTCTGACACTGGCAATAAGTATCTTACACCTGAAATATACAAACAGTGGAAATAGATAAAGCACATATATATATATATAGTTTAGGGTTTAATGATGATATCTGACAATTATGGATCTGTATAAATCACCGTGTTGATGCATTAGTATGAAGACAGATACAGATTAATACATCCAGTCAGTAAAACAGGAACATACATATTTTATTAACCAACCACACACGTATGGATGAATCAGGTTGTTTGATGGATATAAATTACCTGGAGAAATTACTAATTGCTTTTGTACATGTCCACTAAATTGACTACAAGCATGTCCAGTAAAAGGAATTTGTCTAACTTATTTAATGATTTATTTGTTATTAAAATCAGGTAAAAAGTAACTAAAAATATAAAAAAACAAAGATCACTGTACCATAAACATGTGAAAAAATCCAACTGTTTTCATTACCAAGTCAGCTAGCAAAATGAGTGCAGTATTTCTTTAACTGCACTAGCACATTCTGTCTTATTTAAACTGTAACAACACAGCCATTTAAAGCTGTTTGTATAGGTCAGTTGGGGTATTGATACAGCCATTGTGATGTAATGACTGGTCACACTATTGGGTCAAATAAGTGTGCAGTCAGATCAACGAGTGGACAATAACATTCTTTTGCCATCATTACCTATGTACACAATGGGGATTTGATTAAGCAACTTACTAATCCCATGAATAAAATTTAAAGAATGTAAGAATCACAGGGTAATTAGGACACTGATTTATCTACTTCTTTAGCCAATAAGACTTAAAATGGTTTCATGTTTGCACAATATTTAGTGAGTAAATATAAAGCTGTGTAAGTTCCTATCTTTTCAGTATCATTTAAATCATTTTTGCTCTTATAGTCTTCCCATGATATGTTAAGGCCAAATCAATTATGTCCTTAGCTTATCCATCAACTTCATCTATTTATCTGTATATGGCCATTATCATCTATCTTATCACTTTTTTGTTTCAGTAACAAAAATGACACAAAGATAAAATAAATGATAAAAATGCGCTTTAATCTGATGATATCATACTTTTGATGGATAAAACTTTTGTTGATAAAGACTTACACTTTTAACTTGAGAAGTTTACTTGTGCAACATATTGGTATTTGTCCACTGCAACATATTGGTTTACAGGTATTTATACAGGTAAGGTATCGGAACCAAAATTGCAGAAATTCCTTTGTTTGGCCTTGTAAACTTAAGTGTATGGACACTATTGTCCTTTAATGCTCCATATAGTGGAGAAAAATAGCACCCTGTATTGTGGGTCTGACGTAATGTTAGATTTATATGGCAGACAAATTTGCACCGTTCCAGACTCTCATTATACAAGTATTTTCTGATATACCAAACTATCCATCAGTTTAGCCCTTTCTTGTTAAACAAAAGTGTGGCAGAAATTTGGCTGGTGGTTTAAAATCTTATCAAGATTCTAATTGGGATCAAATATTTTCAATGTCAAAACAATAAAACAATTTAGCTTTAAATTGATTATTAAAGTGAAAACGTGTATAACTGCCTATGGTTATATCAAGTATATAGTTATCACCCTTTTTAAACCGTGTGATTCAATTAAACTTTCTTAGGATTTTGCATGTATTTTATATTTTTATCTTGATTTTGACAACATAATTAGATCTACGATATAGTTTTAAAATATTTATTCTCCATATACACATATATATGTATTTAATTTTTACATTACACATGTAAACATGTATATTAATTAACTGTATTTAGGAAAAAGTTATTGAATGGCTTAATGTGTTTGTTCTTTTAAATCTAGAAACAATAATCTATTAATTCAAAGGAGACATGTAATGCAACTGAATGCAAAAACCTGCTTTCAAAATAGTGTCTAGCACAATTGAATCATAATTATTTATTTCTACTCTCACGTATTCAATTGTGTTTTAATATAAACGATTTAAGTTCATCATGACATGCAATTATAACAGTGTATTTGATTAGTTACTTAATTAATAACTACAGTTAATATTGTTTTCTGCAGATAAAGTTAATATTACCTGGCTAAAAACGAAACGTATAATCCGTGTGACAGTGCAAGTGTTCACTGATTTTTTTCTCAGATCAACCTTACTTTGTTATCACTTAACAAATATACACAACGTCTATTAACATCCACTGTAATGTGTTGCGTCTGCTCAGGTGTGCAAACAAAAACAAACAGTCACGTTTTCATTTTGTGTGGATAAAATTTCCCACCGTACGGTTACCTGAACTGTATAATGTGCCAGTTCTTATCATGTTCACTAACACCGACTGCTACTTCCGCGTGTCATGTTATCGAATTTTAATCGTCGGTCGTCTTTGATCATTCCCCTTTGTTTTGTCACCTGCATCTGTCATCTCGTTTCACGCGAGAGTTCGCGAGATTAATGGCGGCCTCCATGAGGAAATTTTACAATTATATATATTCTTAGCGAATTTGCATGGTCAGCAATAGGACATTTGAAAACAAAACTGTTTTGACGCGACCTTGCTTAATATAAGGAAATCAAGGTACCTACACAAAGCGTTATGTGAACATTTGCTAAATAGTATCCGTTTCAATTTTGCCCCACCCACTTTTGTTGACGTGCAAATTGAATTGAAAACATGATTGATGCAAACCTTACTATGGTCATCAGGGTCGATAACTAGATCCACCTAACTTGCAGAAAGATTTTTATTTGTTTGCACATACCCACAAAGACAACAGTTACAAGAATCAAGAATCAGTCTATTCAAACTCAAAGAATTTTACAAAACTGAAAAAGTTGTTCAATCAAAAGTTATTTTCATGTCATACTCTATTCAGATCACCTCTCTGTTGATTTAACTTTGAATGTCGTTGTTCAGAAATCAAAATGTATACGGCCTTTCCACATTGTGCAATATACTTGGACTGACATGTACGGCTAGATCACAAATGCAAGTTTACAGCCCTTGTGAAAGTATAATTTAAATTGTTTTGCTGAACTTTAGTTTAAACCCATGATCTTCAGATTATCTGTCAGGTGCATTAACCACCAAGCTGAGCGGGCAGATTATGGACTTTGTGCACCAAAATGACAAACAGATAAAATAAATGAATAATACAAATGCAGTTTAGTCTGACCTCTATCCAAATAAATGTGCACGATTAATCTGCAGACCATGATTTCTAGCATATTGGATCGGGGGTTCTGGCTAATAAGAATATATACTGATTATGTTGAAGTGACTCTCAGTGAAAGTTTATTGTATGTTCGCACCTACATCTGTAACATTGCTGACAACAAATATCTAGTTTCTTATGATTAATTTGTTAGGACATCCTGTGTAATAATCCAGTTCAATAACTTTAATCATGCCTTGTACTTCAGATTGTTTTAAGCTACGCACATTACACTGATGAAAAAAAACCTCCTAAGTAAACTTCTAAGTTGCCAGCATCTTGCAAAAGTGTTTATCTTGATTGTATAGATACCAATGTATTCCAAATGATAAAGCCAATCCTGTGAACTTGAAGGTAGAATTCAATGGAAGCAAAATTGACGTCTGTTTTTTTTATAAATGTTGAAAATTGATGACTCAACTTCTTGTTTTTAAACCAATGTTTCAGAAATAACGCAATAGCATTTTAAATATTTATTTGTGATACTAGTGCCACTATTGTGCAATAAACAGTCAATAAACCTAACCCACTTGCCCGGGTCGAGTTGTTTGCCGATCGGGCGAGAAAAACAATCCTAGTAAATAGCCAGATCCGGCGAGGGTAAAATGAGAATAGGTGAATATGGTTGTGTTTCAAATCGGTAAATGTTCACTGAAAAGTCGACTTTAAACAAATAAAAAACTCAACATTACGGTAACAAACACCGCACTAGTCGATTCAGTTCTCTAAATGTTTACCGGCAATCCGATCACTGATTGGCTTGTGTATTGAGAATGATGGTCTATGATGCGCACTTGCCAAATGAATAATGTCGAATTGATAAGGTGAATCCCAGTAAATATCTTTGGGCTTTTCAATTTCATTTGATAATTTCATATTTTACAGATAAATTATAATTAATTAATACAAGTGTATGGTTTAAAACCTACAAGTAAACATAAGAATTTTTTATGATTACAAACACGAATACGGCTACGCTTACCACATGCGATTCATCAACGATGTTCAGCATGCAGAGGGTTGTTTAATAAAGTGAAGTACATCATATCTATTATATACAGCATACACATTAGAAACAATATTATAACTTGGTGTAAATCAGCTCATTCGATCTTTCAGATGAAAAAAAAATGCATGCTGCTTTCTACAAGTACTATTACAACTGCAGCTCAATGTGTCAGACAAACAGTTGATCTAGCATTATTCAACAACCCGATGCATTTCTAAAACAACTTCTTACATTTCACATGAAGAGAAAGTCCAATAATAAGGTGTGACAGTTTTTTTATACTTCAAAGGCATCATGCGTAGGATGCGTAAACGTATGCTTGTTCACGTTGATGCAAGTTGATGTTTTCGTAAACCAAACATAGTCAACCCACTTATAAACCAACTAGATCTTAATAGGCCTAACGCAATATCTACTGTCTCATTAGTTCTATAAGATCTTTAATATCTTAGTCTTAATCCCAAGCAGAAAATCTTGGTTGATTCTAGTGATTGGAAATAGCTCACATACGAATGCACGCAGTCTTCCGAGGTCGCGAAAACATATAACAATTCGAAATTGTTGTCCGCGATCGTCATCTTTTTCAATTGTTTTGATTGTAATCATTGATATTCATTGTATATTGATATGGTTAGGTGACTTGAAACAATGTTAGATAAGGTGACAGTGACTGCTATATGTTGGAAGTTATGTTTTTTCATTGTTGATTAAAACAACAGGAAATAGCTTTCTGTGTTTATTAATCATTTGTATAACAACATGACATGGAAAAAACAGCACCAGTATTCACCCCCAGTCACTTACAACCATTTAATTTGGGCTAATCAAATTTCATTCTGGCTAGTGGCTTGAAAAAAACATTAGCCCAACTGGGTTAGTGCTTTGAAAAATCTAATGGGAAAACTGATAAATAGGATTGTCAAATTAACATTTTTAACCCTAAATCTGTTTTGGTAGTTGCTTACTTGATATTTTCTCTTGCAGAACCATGAACAGAACAGATGAACTTATTCAGAATGTCATTGATACTATAGATAATGCTCACTCACAGAAGTTGCAGCTGTCAGAACAACTCAAGTCTCTGCTCCAAGCCAAGCAACAAGTAAGTCTGATATTAAAGTAAATGATTCCATAAATTAAGAACAAGCTAGTTACAAGTATCTTAAGACCCTTTTTGGAATTGCAAAAGATGATTCTCTGGAACACTTTCAACAATTGAGAGCTTCTGCCAACTAACAAATGATATCAAAATACCCTGTAAGCAGGATGGGGAAAAGGTAAACTACGATAATTACCTTCTTATTTCACTTTAGTTCAGTTCTACACTGTATTTCCAATGTTCATAATCATTGAGTATTGATATTCCATCATGGTCAGTCTCACATCTCACAGTCAGACAAACAACTGATCGGACAAAGTGATAAAGGATGAGCCACTATTATGCCCATATTACCTCTCCTAGGTGTCAGGAAGTGCCAGTGATGCCAGGGACAAGGTCAAAAGTCACTTCCAAGCTCTTGAGAAGACCCTGACCACTGTTCTGTCATCCCGCATGACCAAGCTTCTAGATGATGTGGAAGAGATAGAGAGGACAAATCTGGATCCTCTACAACAGTGTGAGGACATGATAAACCAGGCCCTAGGAGATGCTACTTATTGTATGGAGCAAGGTATGTGCACTTAAGGCACTTAAACTTATGATAGTAAGAAGAATATGGTACAGATAGATAACATTATTAAAAAAATCACAGTGTTGTCAGCAGTCAAAATTAGATAAGCAATAGCATATTTGAAAACAAAGTGAGTGTTTGCGTTTACGTTTCAGCAGTTTGGGTTTACGTTTCAGCAGTTTGGGTTTACATTTCAGCAGTTTGGGTTTACGTTTCAGCATTTACCGTTACAACTTAGTCCTCTTAGCCAATCAATGAAGTGCTTTAACCAAAATATAAACAAAAAGCTCAGATGTATTTGAAGAAGATACTTCACTGTTTTCAATAGACATAGTTACTTCCCATCATAATAATTGTGTCCTATTTCTTCTATCAATGTTACTTCTGACACAGTTACTTCCCTTAACTACCTTTTCTACATTTATGCACTCTTTTGAAGTACCACTGTTAGACGGTTAAACCTTTTTGATTTTTATCAGTGTTAAAAATGCTCACGGTACATGACACGTATTTAAGTGTTTGTGAATTTCAGGTAAAAATGTACTGGCAAGTAACCCGGAAGAACACGTTGATGACCTTCTGAAATATAAAGATTCCACAAGTACCAAAGATCTGAATATGTGAGTTTCATACGAATAACATTAACCTAAACACTTTACTAGATATCACAATGGGGGATGAGACAATTTGTACCATCTAACCAACACATTATAATAAGCAATCTACATACCAAACTAATTCAACCAATGTTGTGCCTTGTTTTGACTAATCGTACTGTATAGCTCTTGACAGTGTTTCAAGCTAGTGAGGCCACCATTGACAGGGTACAAAAAAATCCACTCATTCTATCGCCCTGAGGGTGAATTTTGATGCAGGGCGAGTGGAAATGTTTAAATCTTTTACGTATTTTTACCATACCCTATATAATTTGCAGGATGAGTAGAGATTTTGAGAAATTTTGTAGCCTGATTGGGTTTGTGGAGTATAGGTTTGAACTGTATCTTGGGACATGTATTTGCACCATGTTACAGTTAAAGTAATTACAATTAACTGAAATGACCTCAGGGCACGAAAAATTGTAAATAATCTACTTGTTTGGCCTATAATAGGGTATGGTAAAATGAGAAAAGATGTGTAAAAGACTTATTTTATCCACTCGTTCTGCAATCAGTACCTCTATTGGGAACATTAGGAGGGGTCGAATAGTGCCCCGTGACCTTGAAGATGTGATAATTATCCTTGTGATGTATACAATTTGAGAAAGTGATGTGTACACTTTGA
>ENA-OREC01000465-OREC01000465.1-marine-metagenome-genome-assembly--contig:-NODE-465-length-15795-cov-13.276562_pt1 | contig 15795 bp, 6 predicted proteins | sample MGYA00248626_ERZ508543 | MGnify/ENA primary metagenome ERZ508543 (study PRJEB26211, sample SAMN05518279) | marine metagenome | isolation source: Puget Sound, Washington, USA | host: Bankia setacea...
TGTTGTTTTAAGGAATTTTGAGTAATAAGATAAACCAGTCTGCGAAATAAATCAGATGTACGGATAGAAACCATATACATCATATAAATCATATAAATCCTTACATAGACTATAATGTATACAAGTTATTATCCATATGCATTTTTTAACAAATATATTTTATGTTATGACGTCAGTAGACGCACATGACTCAAACATAAATCTTAACCTTGAAAGAGGCGTCGTCATGGTTTTCAAAATCCTTCACAGTTTGGTGTAAAAGCCCAGTAATTTATTTCAAAATATCGTGAGTTTTTCTATTTGTCAGTGTTCCAAGAAGTTGTCAGTGTGTGTGTGTGTAATGTAGATCTACCGTCACTCATATGGACTGACTGTCTTGCGTTTTTCTGTCATAAATAAAGTTTCTTATAATTAGATGCACTGTTTCGTTACATGCAGCCATGAAATTTGTCATCCGGAGTTGCAAAACCTGGTAAATACATATTCCTTGTAACATTTACATAGCCGAGTATCTAGTTATTATAAAAAAAGAATGCTAGAGTCTAGATTCAGTTTGTTTTCCAACTATATCACATGGTATGCTCCCCAGATAACTTACCAAACTCATAAACTAATGGGATGTAACCTGTCACTATTGCACAGCTTAATGTGGACATACACACAACACAAACCGTTTCTAGAAAAATATGTTGATGACATAGTACAAACAAAAACACAAAATGGCAAAACAAGGATAATGATTAACATAAAACGGAATGTATCACAGTTTACTATATACTTTACTATTTACTATAGCTGAAATAGAACGTTATTAAGACATTGTTAAGTACTAATAATATATAAAGGTTTTGCACAACTCCCAACGTTTGAATTTTAATACACGCTATGACAAGGGTTTGCGGAACATATACATTATCGATAACAACATAAAAAGTAAATATAAAGGAAACTTTTCTCAAACCGAACGATATATAACACATGATGCTTAGTATTGAACGTTTTAGGCAAAACCTCACTTAAAAAACAGGAAAATGTATGGAACAATACACCGAATGCAAACTAAGGGACATTATTGCACAGTACTATAGTTATGGGAACATATTTGGTCTGACCACATATATATATACATTATACTCGGTAACAAACTAACTAATATGTGTGACTATACGAGTTACACGTCCTTGTAAACATGTTGACCTCTATATCAGTAATCATATGCTTGAAATGTATGTTCTTAAGTGTGGTATCATGTTTTACTATCTCATCTGTTTATTATACCAAACTATCAGAAATTGGAACTTTCCTCGTGATTGTTCTGCTTCTCCTTCTCCAAAACCACACTAGTATCCATTCTAGAACAGGAAGAATAAATAGTACACTCGACAAAGCATCACTTGTGTTGTCGTATACCAACCTATCTGTTCAGCTGTAATTAACATAATCGGGAATACTAACCCCAATTAAACATACCACAACGATTGAAGATTTGAAGGCTGACTCGAAAATAGAAATGTTTGAGGGGAAAGGTTGTCAATGTGGGTAATTTAATCAAACAGTTGTTGGCTCGTGTTCTGTAAACACACCCTTCCTCGTTCTCTGACGATGAGTGTCAAGGTTCTCGTCCTACAATGTATCCGGTATTGGTTTGATGATGAGTTGTCAGGCCACTGTTATCTTGCACGAACTGTCTTGTAAGTTGTATCAATCGACCCTTTCCGTTCTACATGGTTACAATCTGCACACACGTGTTATCCCAGTCTTCTTGTTTTTGTTGTGATGAAAACGCAACAGTATTAAGCTAGCGCGATGTATATCTTAAAAATACCTGTGATTTGGAACTGATTGATTGAAATTAATGTCTTTGACACTTCTCCCTTAAATGTTTACAATTTCAAATAAACAAAACATATCTACACTATAAAAATACACATGCATGTATTATTTCTCATATTTCATATTGCAATACATGAGTAATTGTATAAATTCTCATTAAGGCAGTTCGGTGAATTAACGCCATTAACCAAACCAAGAATAAACAATTGCAATAGATGCACTAGCATGGCTATTATAACTTGAATGCAATAAATACCAAAAGATGCATACATACAATACCTTCTCAAATAACATATACTTCAAAACCTAGAATACTGTAATAACTATAAAATCAACATAGACAAGTAACAGCAAACTGTCTCATATACCGATTGTCGTCTGAAGTTATGTCTTATTTTGTCATTATCTTTCAGCTGAAACGTTACGACAGGCGGGTTTGTACTTCAAGTGGAACAACTTTGCCCTCATCTATGACAAGCAAGCCCCCTACGAAGCCGTGGCTACAGCACTTAGAGAGGCGGCAGACGAGAAGAACTATATCATAAAGAGCACACACTATGTCACGGCAGATACTAAAGACACCGATGTAAAAGCAACGCTTGAACAAATCAGAAAGTTCGCAAGAGGTATTTTATGTTACACCATGTCTTGAACGTAAATTAGTTCCAAGTACAGTGTCTATTGTCAGCTATTGATGAGAGAGAATAGAGTGAGAGGGAATTAATATTGTAAAATTGAAGGGCTATGTTTTCTATATTTTTGTGTGAACTCTTCTGACTGACATGGATCTTCCATTACAGTTGATAAGTCTTGATAAGATCTTCTCCTTCGGTGTGCATGTACCGTAAGCAACACAGAACTATTAATAGTCCATTATACAACATGACCAGGGCGCCCAATCTCGTGGCGTCTAGCGTTCTCTATAAATCACACATCTACCTCGTTCCCGCCTTTGTTTGTACATCCTCTCTTGATTTTCGTTGACGTTTTTGTAATGCAGTTTTTTTACCATTCTTTCCTAGACTCAGCGTAATTTACACAATATCTTAAGGGACAGGGCAAATTTGTCATAAATGTCATCTAACTGAGATCCCTGGTTGAAGACAGGCTTTGCTTGAGAAACTGCAGGACTATGTACGTACTGACACAGAATTGTTTTACTGGAAAAAGGTTCAACCGAGAGACTTAGATTAAAACAATAGTTACTGTGGTGACTTTTCAAGTGACAATCAACACACGAATATTTACACGAGCACCACATAAAAGTACACGTCCGAGTTCATCAAGGATATGCACACATTAGAAAAGGGTGAACAACAATTAAAATGTGTCTCTTTTAATAACAATATAATTACTTAAATTACAAAAATCTAAATGTATGATTAATTGTTTTTATTCCAAAACTTGGAGGCTGCTAAGTTTGCGTGCTTATGAGTGTGGCAAGCATGGGCTTAACAATATACATTTGTACAGGAAATATTCTAAAACCAAAAGTCTGCAGAAGTCTTTGTAATTGTACGCTGTTCCCATGAGAAGTTGTCTAGGGCATTAACACGAGAGCTGACACTGGCATTGTGCACGCATGTAAGACAGTTTCATTTGTATTAACAATATTACATTACCCATTCATATCACAAGCATGTCCTTTTCAATGCGTTCATTACTCTTTAGCAAACGTTAGTAAACAGAGTTGGTGAATGTTAAACATATAAATTCAAAACTGGCAGTGTGCCTCAAATGCCAAAAGTCATGTTAGCGAGAGTTTAAATATGCAAACTATTTGTCGACATAGGTTCGTGGTTGATCTATGTCAACAGGACGAGCTGTGCACTCACTGATTGTCCTGTGTCCACTTACCGCTCATCTTCTTATAGCGAGTTGTTTCTCGGTACATCTCGCAGCCACACCACATTGCTTTTCCCACCACTTCTGATTAATAGGTCCGTACTTATATGCTGACAAATTGCCCATGCCGTTGTTAGCAACATATGTACGTAAACGATCACTTGCATTGGTGAAAAGATCATGTGTCGGTGATTATATACGGACATGTTGTAGGCGTTGAACAAATGATGCTGATGTGCTATGTACACCCTGAATAAAATACCTAATTCATATAGTCTTACACGCAGTATCAACGTTTCTCTTTTTATTTTCAGTCATAATATTCGTGGTGCCTTGGCATTCGTTGAGAAACTATCTGCTTATCGCTCATGAACTTGGTATGGCCAACGGAGATTTTGCCTTCCTGTGTGTACACGGAGATGTAAGTATCACACATCAACACTAACATCCTTGTTATTGGTCTCTCTGATAGCCACTAAAACCGACTCACCACTTCTATAAACAACCTAACACGTTACATTTAAATTTCTGTAGTCATTCGTTTTACAATTTATTACACTCAGGAAAGCACAATAATAATGTATCTACCACTTTAGTTTTATATTCTATTCATCAAAAAGAGGTCAGATTCTTTAATATATCATGCGTACACGAAAAATAAGTTAATGTAGTAGGACATGAGATTTCATCACGTTTTTTCCTGCTGTTGTATGTTTAACAATGTTATCTCAACTGTTTAATTAAAGGTCAGAGAAATGCGTCATGTTATCATTCACTGTTATTAGCTATAAACAGTGTTCACCTGGTCAAAGTTATTAGCGCTTAGTGTTATGTCCGTCAAGAAACATTGTGTTGTTGTCTCACAATACATGCACGAACATTCAGTGCAGCGGGCATAACTATCACGGAAGTATTTCATCAACGTGTTGGCTGTGCGTTTAGTTGTTTTCAATGTCAGTTATTTAACATGACTATTTCTCCTATAAGATCTTCTACTACAAAAGATATATTATTGTAGTTCAGTTTAGGTTGTTAAGATAACACGATTTGCCTTCACAAGCTTACTCATCTCAGGGTGTTAAAACGTGTTTTTGGTTTATTAGATTACTTTTATTTCAAAATGTTGTTCTTTTCTTCAAAAACTAAAACACTAAACACTCAGCTGGATAGGTATTTCGTGAACACCAAAACATTGTCACCGATTAAAGGAAGGACCAAAGGAGGTCTTGTCAGTACAGACATAGTTGTTGACCTCGATATCAGTTTTGACATGCGCACGTAATGAGTAAATACAAAAAAATAATAAGCTGAGTACCGTACGCATATTTGATACAGCAACTAGAGTGGTTCTGTTTGACCGAGAATAATCAAATCATTATATAGGAGCATGTTCTGTTCTCTTGGCAACCACTGGAAAGTCTAAGCTAGGATTGGTTCATGGCAACAAAAGAATGTGTATATTTTGTTTCCACTACCCTTAAACTTATTTATACTCTGTACACACTGGGTTATCTCTTTGGGTTGAGTAACATGAAAACAGCAAAACCAGGTCTAATATCTTCACAAAACTTTATATTTGAAAACAATATAGTTCGTTCCTTCCTATGTCCTTTTTAACTGCCTTCATCATAACTATCTACATGTATTACAACGAGAATGAATCTGCCATGATTTGTTGATTGTAGCATTTTGATAAAACTCGTATTGTTTTATGAGATCGAACAGTTAGCGTCTTTGCTTTGATTATTAATATTCCTTTTGCATAACATGTTGTTTTGCATTGTTTTTGTTGTCAATATATTATATGGTTATTACGATTGGTATGTTTAATTTCATGTTGTAGTTGTTTACTTGGGAGATCATGGACGAAAAGATTCTGTCTGATTGGGGTTGGAGGAGAAACGACACACACGACGAGACGGCCAGAGAAATCTACGAGTCAGTCATACATGTAAATACCCCCAAACAATACAACACATCATTCTCTATAAACACGTTACACATTAATTCACATAGCATACATGTAAATAACGTGGTGTTTTTAATTCGTACTCTTAAACATTCTCGTAAATACTTCAAAAAAGTTATAATACATTGTACCATAACACTTTTTGCAGGAATAACATGTGTGTATGTTAAACTAACCAACGCAAAATCATTCCGGGTAAATATGTATTGCTTCATTTGTTATTTACGCCGCTTCACCATACGAACGATCCCATTATTGTATTGGTGTAGAGTAAACCTCACCAGTTAATGAACCACTTGTATACATGTGTAGTTTAACCTAAAAGTCGTATCGTGGCTATGTACCTTGTAGGGAAGACAATTGTAAGCCCGTCTTTAACTGGCTGGCATAACATCCTTAATTTTCGTTTAATTGTCCAAACAAAACTGCCTGTTCGTGCAACATACGAAACGTTCCATTGGCTAAAAACCCAGATTCGAAGTTGAATACATAGTAGATGTACGTACCCACTTTTCATGAAACATCTCCTTTTTTATTCAAAATATATGTACATTTCACTTGGCACAAACGATGACAATTGGTTTCATGTATCTTTACAACTTAAGTTTATTTCAAAGTGTAACAAACTACAACGCCGTTTATAAATTGCGGCATCATGGCATTTAAGGTTAAATCTCATTAACAGTGAAACGCCAGAGCGAGCCGTTCTTTGTATGAAATTAATTCTAAAAGCCTGTCATAAGTACGCTCGGTCTGCCTGACTTTTGAACACATTTATTATACTAGTAATTAACATTTTCTTGAAATTTCAAAATATTTTTATGTGACCTAATTTTAGACACATTAATGATAAAAATGTAGACGAAGATGAAGTAATGTAGAAAGTTTAGGGAAACCCGCAATCAGCTAACCATTTTCTACACTGATCTGTTAAGAACACCAAAAAAGGAACCCGACGTATTTCAGAAGTAACAGCTAATACATAATATTTTTTCAAGTTTTTCATACGGATGCATTCGTCAATATGATATGAGTCGTATTGTTTGACGTTTAGCAAATATATGTAAAGGGATATTTTAAAACCTATGAGAGCCTGTTAGTAACCATAATGATAAGCCAATCCAAACGTCAACTGTTTTAATAAACATTTAACACAGTAGCATATACTTTATTTATATTCATATATGGTTGTTAATTAACACAAATAAAGAAGACACCAACCAGAACGTGTGATGATGTGATGTGTAATTGATTCCTTTGCAGGCTTTTCTATAAAGCTATAACTGTTATAAATTAACGTTTACACGAACACTGAATTGATAAAGGTCCATCCAGTTGAAACCACTTTGCCATTAAATGAACACGTTATTTCCTTTCATTAGATCATTATGGATCCGCTACCAAAGAACAACTATCGAGACTTCAGCCAACTTGCCAAAGAAGCGGCCAGAGTGGAAATTCCAGAATGGGACATGCCGTTTAATGAAACGGAGGTAGGTTATCATGCACTCTTGAAAAAAAACGCACTTACACCATATATGTATTGCAGTTTGCCAACATTGCTAAACTAAACCCAGACAAGTGGAATTAATCCGTTAACAATGTAGTCACTATACAGTTGTAAGAAATTGCATTGATCATCCCAAATAAAAATCTGATAATTATATCGCTATCGGCTCGTTTCTTTATAAATGTTGAAGAGAGTTTAACGATTTGTCAAAGACATGTTAATATAATGTGTGCATGTTTTAGGATCATAAAACTAACATACGTCACGTTTATTAGCTTTGTATCTTTTGTTTAAAACAAGATAATATATTTTATCGTGTAACTCAAGTATTCATGTGTACACACGAGTCCGTATTATTATATCAATAACAAATAAATAATAACTCATCGTGACAAAGAAACATAAAAAAACATGCATCTATATCCGATCTACAAACCATCACAGTACATCATCGTATACACAAATGTGAACACTATTAACAGTATAATGAAACACAACACATGTAGTAACAATATGATAAGGGCAGTTACAATAGCTGTTTTGTAATGTATATGTCTTAATTGGGAGAGGAGTGGATGGGAAGACAATCAGAACAAGGGAAGAGAAGGTGGGGCCTGTATAATAAATCATCATATTGTATAGCAGTTATAACCTTGGTTACTGTAATACACAATTATATGACACTATTGTGGACATTGATACAATGAACAATACGTACTTGATTGACCCTTATTTATGTCCTACAGCTATTAGTATACTCTCTCAGTTTTTAGTCATCGCTTTAGTACCTTGCCTGAGATACAAATGATCGTACAACAGGGACTTTATTAAAATACAGCACCACTTACAATAAACAAGGAATTCGCTGGAAGCGAGGAATGCTCCCCAAATGGATATTGTCTATAAAAGGCAGAACTTGTAATCAAACACTACTTGTACACCAAGATATGACAAAGAAAACCACCTTTTATGGAAAGAATTAAAAAGAGATAACTCAAGTAAAATGTATGATATAATTATGGTTCTTGTCTTCTGCACTTCCTCTCATTTACATCTATGTATGTACCAAGTTTAATTTCAATCCTTGTTGTACTTTCCAAGATATGGTCAGGATAAGCAACCATTATGAAAAATAAATGGTTATGGGGGAATAACTATGTCAGTATACAGGGTAGGATTATGTATGTATACAGTGCACTTCCTCTCACTGCCATCTATCTATAAACCAAGTATCATTCCAATCCAATGTGTACTTTCAAAGATATGCCCCGGCAAGCATCCATTATAAAACTAAATGGTAAAGTGGAGATAACTCAGTAAATATACAGGGTAGGATTATGGTTATGGTGTAATGCCCTTCCCCATACTGCCATCTATCTATAAACCAAGTTTCATTACAATCCCTTTTGTACTTTTTAAGACATGGCCCGGACAGGCAACACTCAGTAAACATACTTAGCAGGATTATGTTATGGTTCTTGGGTTCTGACCTTCCCCTCATAGCCATCTATCTATCTATCTATATACCAAGTTTTAATTGAATGCCACCAGTAGTTTTAGAGTTATTTGCCGGACGGACGGACGGACATACTATATGCTTCCCCCTTTGGGAATCAAAAGGTTGTAAACGCTCTTGCCAGAGTATGCCCAAATAACATATAGGGTGCGCGCCATTAAAGTCATTCGATTGAACGTGTATCTTTTTTCCAGATGGACGCGTACGCTCCGTTCCTGTACGACACAATGATAACATGGGCAGAATGTGTGAACTACACTCTACAACATGGTGGAAATCCAAGAGATGGTGCTCTCATCTATAAAATGGTTCCCAAGGCTGCAAAGACAGGTAACTACTTGACTTGACATACTTATTATGTGTTACTATTATAAAATAAGACAACACATACAACACGACCATTGTTTATCACAAATAATTATAACAACTAGAAAGAAAATCAAAATCGAAAATGCATACTAATGAGTTTCTCCGTTGATTATGCGTGTGTTAACATTGATACATTAGAAACATAGAGAAATACAAACAAAAAACATTTGATATATTACAATATAATAATTTGTCAGTTCATAGTTGTAGTAACAAGGTTGTGTATATTTGTTAAGAGGGCGCGTTGGTACACAATTTTCAACAACACACTTGTTAACTTTCCACAATATTGACTGTTAGGTTGACACTTATTGTTTTACATTTAAATGTCTCTTCGTCAAATTCCCTATCTTTGTCATTTATTGTGTCAAACATACTTGTTACATTAATTTAATCACATCAACAATTAGGTAAAAAAAATATACTCAAATCAATTTAGCTACTTTATTTTAATTTGGTTTGATTGTTATGTTTTCTCATATGTAAACTAGTTCAAAGTGTGTTTGTTTTGCTTCACCAGGAGTCACCGGGGACATTGTATTCAACGAACCCGAGAGAGACAGAATGTTGAACTACCGTGTGCTAGATATGAGAGAGAATGGAACCTTCTACAAACTTTTCCAGTTTCAGTTTAAGAAAGACAGGGAAATGAAAATTCTAGTGGTAAGTGTCGTAAATATATTGGAACATACACCATATAACTCCTACCCTTTGAACAACTTAATGCGATTAATCCTTAGCTGTCAACAATAGAAAGCGTTGTTGTCCTTTGAAACCTAGCTGTGGCATTCCTTCAGTGATCATCATTGAGTAATAACCGGAAGTAGTTAATAATCACAGAGAGGCTTATCTTATGGTAGCTTCCAACATTTTGATAACGTTTTAGGCCTAAGCTAGATTTCATCGTCAGTTTTAAACCTAATAATTGCAGACCAAATGATTCGCTGTGTTGTTCTTATACATACACATGTTGTTTATGAAGGTGCATAGGTAAACTACATATTCTGCTTTAAATATTCCTGATAAATTTGTCTGAAAAATGAAAAATATTTAATGGATTATCTTTTTATTAAAATGAAACCGGATACAATAATTATGAAATCCAGACCTGGTATACTATGATTTGTAATGTTTCATTTAAATATACTATAGCTTTATTCTTGTTTGACCGACACCTCTGTGTACTAATTCCAGGACGATGAACTAAGTTTCAAGACACGAGGTCGATGGCCAACTAAAGATGGTAAACCTCCACCCGATATCCCGATGTGTGGATTTGACGGAGAAAAATGCGTGAAGGAAGACTATTACAGTGAGTGACAATATGTGGAGTGTCAAATGTGCTCTTAGACATGGCTTGAACAACAATGGCCTTGGGCTATTCAAATTCAGTTTAACTAATTAAGTAAACAACCAACCACTGGCTTGTAACACGTTAAGATTATATTGCAAATAGTATATCGAGAAGGTTACAAGACAGTGTTTTAATCAATGACAATTTAATAACAACGGTCCATCGTCAGAAAGTTGTTCAACCTACCGTGCAATTCAAAGTTGTTCTATCTTTTCTTTCAGACAATTACAACGGTACAATTATTGGTGCCTCTGTATCCGCCTCTGTTGTGTTGGTACTCGCCATTGTCGTCCATATGATGCTCAGGTAAAGACATCAGAATCAAAATATATAAGTCACCTCAAGTCCAGTGTGAAGAAAAAAGTATTTTATAAACGTTTCTATCGGATGTGTCTTAGAACTATTTCCACAATCAAACACAACAGCAAATAACAGCTTCACTTGTTGTAACCTGGTGTGTGATAACTTGACTAAGACTCAACACATGTTTCCCATAACTAACTTTACTGAAGAGAGTATTCACCTAAACATATACCCTACCAAGTTCTTACTATGAGTTTACTCTCTTCACATGTACCACAAGATGGGAAGAAGGTTATGTCGTATAACACAAACACCATCAGGACGCCCATGGAAGCATATGCAACATCTCGTATAACGTCTACTATATGTGTTACTGTAAAGCTTTTTTAATAGTATTGTTAATGGCCTATTGGAGTAAGTAAAACTTATTCATGGTTAAAACTGACAACCACTAAAGCCATAGTATCTACATTTCAGGCGATATCGTAGACAAATGACCCTCCAGAGTATGCTGTGGCAAGTGAAGTTTGAGGAAATTGACTTTGTTACAGCATGGATAACAAGTATAAGAGTAAGTGTCCTTTTCTTTAACATGTGCTTCAAAAGACGAGAATATCTTTATTTTCCAGGGACAGGAAATGCATATACATTGTTTTAAGTTCATGGGGATTATATTACACTAGTTTCAACACCAGTTTTACGTAACAACTTTAGCATATGTTGTAAGATTATAACTTTCTACAGTCCAATTACCATTCATAAATCAGACTTTTTTGCAAAGTATTTAACTTCGTTGACTGTGGCAATTTCAGTTTAGAATTACATGTACTTAGTTATCCGCATGATGGTTTTACAAGTAAATAATGCTTATGCAGAGGCTAACCGGGTCGAACCATATTTTCTTAAACTGAATCAGGGTTCTGTTTCGATGTCAAACATTTTCAAACGTTCTCGCTACCAAATGTACCTTGCTAAACGGAAGTTCATTGGAATGCACAAGGATTGAGAAAGGTGGAAATGTTCCTAGTTAGAGTTGAATATGAAAGGGGAATGGTGTCCACAGTGGTCCACAGTGGTCATTACGTAATACAGGACATGGTTGTTAATGCAGTGTACTATGCATGCTTCAAATCTGGTTCACGGACAAATGAAGCAAAAATATGCAAACTCATGATAAATAAGATCATTGAAAACTAGACCAGACTGATTCATTGAAAGTTTTGTACAAGCCCTTACGTCATAATAGAATTTACAGATCAGTTCTTGGCCTTGTATCTATAATGTTATCTGTAGAAAGAACGAATGATTAATGCGTCGTTTGTTTGCAATTAATTGGTATCATTAAGCGCAAAAAATCTTATGTCGTAATTATTTATTATGTTACAAGCGCTGAAGCGACAGCATGAGATTTATGCCATCAATCAATCTGCATTCCCACAAGTCCCATTGATAAAAGTTTCTGAGACATCGTCTTTAACTTGCCGATATCCTAAAAGAACATTGGCTTGACGACAAAATGTTGACAAACCTAAGGGCAGTATAAAAAGTTTGATGTATCAATCAACTGAATGATGCAAATTGTTTGTACAACTGCACTTTGACTGTCATCGAATGATGTAGCAGCAACTGAGTACAATATACACAGCATATTATATGTTAAGCTCATGTTTCCTCAACGTTTATCAATGTTTATCAACATTTAACAACGTTTATCAATGTTTCCTCAGCGTTTATCAATGTTGATTGTAGAATGATACATGTTGCTAACAACCTACGTCCATGACATTTACCTGACAACTTAATCTCTCGATTTCAGAATAGTTTTAAGAACCTTTCCCGTAGAAAGCCTTCAACTAAGACAATCAAGAGGAGACGTTATAATGTCAATGGCGTCTCAGACATTAAACCTGTCACCAAGGAGAACGGAAAGAAGGGTTCACCGGAAGTAAACATAAAATCTCTGGATCCGTCCGCCATGTTTGGATCCGTGGCTTTCGTAAGAGGTAATTACATGTACATTGTGTATTATATTTTTTGGGAAGATCTAAATCAAGTCACGTTATTGTTGCCATTGGATTTTTAAAAAAAATGTTAGTATCGGATTTATTTAAAATGTTAACACATTACTACAAAGATGAAGTTTCGGCTAGACACTACAAAGGTAAATAAAGAAGCTGGGTTTTATTAATAGTGTGTTAGGTTTTAATCAACATCTCATGTCGTTCTCGTTTTAATGATAATTATTCCAATGAAAGGAAGGCCTCTGCTTTGTTTCAAAATGAGCACTCTAATCGTGTAAATTGTACTTTACAGGTAATTTGACGTCAGTGAAAAGGGTTCAGAAGATTAACTTCAGTATGACGAAGAATGTATTGTTGCAACTAAACCAAGTGAGTATGAGTTAAATATATTTAGTTGTACATGTGAACGAATATTAAAACACTGCCCATACACTTATACTTGTACACGCGCGTGTATAGTGACGTCATTGCTCTTAAAGTGTCTCCAAGTTTTGTTGTACAACGGAAATCCTTCTATGATGTTATGTCGACATATTTAGTTGTTGAAAAGAACGAATTATAACACATTGAAGCATACACGTATAGAGCATCTAGTAGTTTTACTTATAAGTTTCCATTGCTCTTAATTCATGTTCAAGTTTCTTTAGTAGAAAGGATATCCTTCTATATTTAGATTATGTTATGTCGACATAGTGTCAGTCCGTTCAAGATTTTTAAGAACTAAAATTGTCGACTGGTTTGTTGATATTTTTAAACCCGTGACGTCTGGGCGTTGAAGTTGAAACTCCCCAAAACCAGTCTAGGCTATTGTACGAAGGATGTTGTGAATGTAGACATGTCATCTACACACTGAAGTCATTAATTTAATGTTGAAAATGCTAATGAGGTAATGCACGTAATTATGAAAATGTGAAAATTATAATTTATACATTACCGGCATTATTGTTTTATAGGAGATAATGGGAGTAGAATAGAAAGTAGTTTATCATTTGATTGGCCTATCGCTTCACTGACATTCTGATGTGTCAACATACTTTGATCTGACCTTGAGTGTAAAATGTACGCTTTGTTCAGCCTCGGATTAATGAGTCGAATGCTCAACAAGATGGCCAGAACTTTTTTCATCAATGGTTGTAGATTGAAAGCACACTGTACATTGTATTTCGGTACAGATCTCAAGTCGCTGTGATCATTGTGGCCTTTTATTTAACAACATATTGCAAGTCAATGTCAATCTTTGTTTGTTCATCAGCTTATGGAAATGAAGCATCAGAACGTATGTGCCTTCGTCGGTGCCTGTATAGAACCTAACAAAGCATTGTTACTGTGGGAGTACTGTGCAAAAGGGAGTCTACAGGATGTGATCTGGAACCAGAATATAAAGCTTGACCAGATGTTTATGTTTGCCCTTAGCCATGATGTAGCAAAGGTAATATACAATTGTTTTACAGACACACACATAGGAACCTTGCACTTGAAAATAACTTTCTTTCTGTGTATAATGCTCGTGTTCTACTTATACAAACCTGGTACCATTGGTAGCTTACCAGAATCTGTTTTGATTAACATGTTATGATGCAGAAAAGAATGTTAAGAAGGATGAATTGGAATTAAATAAAATAACAGTTGGTATCCGGTGGAAAACCAACATATTAAACAGGATATGATAAACGTTTTACACAGAAAAAAAACAAAAGGTTATATGGTAATAAATTAGGGGATATTATTGATGATATATAATGTCATGTTTATAATACTGTTGCACACGATCAGCACGACACGATACATGCATTGCATAAGTTTATACAAAGCGGGGATTTTGTTAAGACGTTTTTGATTTAAATAAATGAATGTAGTTTGTATGCACACGAACAGGATTAAATAAGACCCGAGGAAGGTTTTACAACGAACCCAATGCATTATAACATCACATTAATGACAGAGTAACTGAATATGTATTAAGATGCATGAGGGTAAACAACGTGTTGCCGTCCCAAACTACTTCACACATGATAGGATTCGTGGAAATTACCTGATAAGATATCTTGTTTGTTCTTCGTACTTGGCATTTCATCATTGTGAATCATTGTAACACACAAATAAGTGTATAAACTGTCGATTTATTGTATACACCAGCTTACTTTTTGTCTAAACCAACTTGTCCAGAGACCGGAAGTTGTATAGTAAAATATGTATGGTATTTGTATTACAGGGGTTGGAGTATATTCACAAAAGTCCAATCCATTTCCATGGTAACCTACGTAGTACCAATTGCGTGGTGGACAGTCGATGGACGTGTAAGCTCACTGACTTTGGAGTCCCTGTCATCAGAGAACTTGAAAAGGTGACGTCACAGCAAGTGGTAGAGGACCAGCAGTCTGAAAGTAGGTCAAAGTCATTATAAGTCAAAATTCTTATACGTGTAAATTATTTAAACGTACAGTACATTTCTTCGAGTACACTTTTCTTCATACTTGATTATGCACATGGTAAAAAGAGACGGTCAAAGTCCCAGTATAGTTAAAACTGTTGAAAGTGTGAAAGTTGGTCAAATCTCCCAACGTCTTAATTCTTTCTCATAACAGCCTGTTGTTTACTACATCTATTCAAAGTCTACACGCAGATTTACTAAATTACTTTATATGGCAACACAAACTTTAAGTGTCCAACATGTATGCTAACACAAAGAATATTTAACAATCCTAAATTTAGAAACATGTTGGATTATGACAATTACAGAATTACTCATTTGCACATTATCATTTTACGGTAATTTTTCATTTTCTTCACGGATTTCATTATTTATGCAATTAAAAGGTTATTTGTAAACCTCATTTATTTCGTAATTATAAAAATGCAACGTAGTGTGCTGAAATGTCCAGTTTCGTATTGCAAGACATGTGTGTTGTCGTAAACATGAATTACAGTATACGCATTGTGTTGTCAAAAGTGAAGAGTTAATCTACTCGTTTATATTCAGTTTAATCATTGGTATCACAAACATTTATAAACAAATGTTAAAAATAAGAACAGCTGATGTAACACGCTGTTGCACTGTATATGTATTTAGTTTAC
>ENA-OREC01000466-OREC01000466.1-marine-metagenome-genome-assembly--contig:-NODE-466-length-15791-cov-12.081201_pt1 | contig 15791 bp, 5 predicted proteins | sample MGYA00248626_ERZ508543 | MGnify/ENA primary metagenome ERZ508543 (study PRJEB26211, sample SAMN05518279) | marine metagenome | isolation source: Puget Sound, Washington, USA | host: Bankia setacea...
CGTTTATGAAATTCCGTAATATACAGAACTTGTTTAAAGTCACTTCAGAATCGTAGTTGCAAATACGTTTATAGAATATTGGGTAGACCGAAATTACATCGCATATTCAAACGATAGTTCTTTAATTGTGCTCATTAAATATGTGACGAAATATGTTAAATTTGAATGTAAATGTGTGCAGCAGTAGCAATGACTTATTGTGTGTCTTAATTAAATACACTTATTCAGCTCATTGCAAATTAATTGATATATATAATAAATTTAGTTGGCGATGTAAATAGTATCTACATGCATGTATCAACGAAATGATTATAAAATAATTCCATTTTATTCACTATAGAATAGTTAAACTAACAGATTTGTATATCTTTAATTAAATAAGATGTATTCGTTATGAGGAAACGGGTCCCAACTTTACGGCTGCATTAAATGTAATAGTTATGAACCAAGTCTATACTTCTATTCACATTAAACTACTATAGGCAACAACACATGCATGCGACGAACTAAAGATGTGAGCTAGCGGCTGAGAGCCGGTGTGGCATCTGTCGCAGGCATTAACTTCTCTCTACCACTCTACCATGCTTAGATAAAAAAAAAGGACGCGGGTTTGGGGTAGATTTTCTCCACATTCCTTTGTTCAAAACTTCTGGAATTAAAGGTTTCCATCGATTCCTATTTACGACTTGACAACAAAGCAGTGGAGACTATCTGTCATTATTTAACATGTGTTCAATAGGCCATCCTGATAGTTCCCCGTTCAAAGCTAGCGGCCTCCATATGGCACACGCTTTGAGCGCGCTACCCCAGACGGCCCCGAAATTATTGATAGATGCTGGGGGTAATCAAATATCCAATGCATTAAAAGTAAACTTTCCGAGGTATTGTTCGAAAAATAATAATCTCATTATAATACTTTTGATGTGATTCCGCGGTTACGAGTGTGCCCCGGCTGCTGGCTCGATGATTGGACGAGATATTGTTTACTATAACACCGTATGATCTCCCACACGTGCCTGGATACAATAATGTCCCGGATGATGTTACCTTTCATTTGCACCTGCGTACTCGATCAACCGAGCAAATCAACCGCTACAATCTTACAATAAATTGATTTTGATAAGCGGGCAAATATGGCAACTCTGTTAATAATTAAACAGCCGAAAAAGACATCACCTTGGACAAATAACGGCGCCTTTTCAAAAGCTGCACCTTCTGTATTATTGATGTAGATGGTGTCCGTGTCTTTGTTTGACGGTATAATCACGAGTTAGATTCTTGTTCGTGTTCAACTAATCTTGTTCTTCATCTGAACGTTTAAGTTGTAAAAGTGCTGTTAAAATGGACACAGCAGATGTCCGGTGGGTTAACTTGAAATGTCTTCGTCACGTATCACCACTGCACGCTTAATTTATCATGGCAAGTTTTCATTTCTGCACATCTTCAATTATTATCTGATATTTACTAGCAGTGAATAACAACATAACAACTAGTAGGTTTTTACAGTTTATTAAAATCGCATAAATCACGCAAAGCGTATAAGATATGTGTGTAGTTGTGTAATTTATGTATAAGTAAAACAAGCAAATCATATATCTATATATATGTATATATATCTGAAACTTTCTTGCATTTTTTTGGTCAAATGTATTATAACAAAATAAAACGTACGCTGTATTAATGATATATCTAACTGTCTTTGTTTTCATTGAATGTAAATATTGAAATACTTAACTTATACGACTTACAGTTTTGAGTTTGCGGAAATCCTTTGAGTAGCCGTATGTGTTATAATTTTTTAACCAGCTGTACAAATGATCAATGTCATAATTTCATTTACTTAATAGTACGAACGAAAGTGTTATTATTAATTCCATTGTACAATTACTGTCGTTATTCTATCTTAAGCTTAAACAAAACTCATTTAGACCATAGGAACGAAAACAATGATACACTTACATTGGATTAAATATTGAAACATTTATCGGGTCTAACATAGTTGTACAGAGTTTGTACGAGTGAACAAAGAACAGCTTGTACGGGTCAGTAGGAACGTTTCAACAAAGAAAAGTTTGTACGGGCCAATAGGAACGTTTCAACAAAGAACAGTTTGTACGGGTCAGTAGGAACTTTTCAACAAAGAACAGTTTGTACGGGTCAATAGGAACTTTTCAACAAAGAACAGTTTGTACGGGTCAGTAGGAACTTTTCAACAAAGAACAGTTTGTACGGGGTCGATAGGAACTTTTCAACTAAGAACAGTTTGTACTGGTCAATAGGAACTTTTCAACAAAGACAAGTTTGTACGGGGTCAATAGGAACTTTTCAACAAAGAACAGTTTGTACGGGTCAATAGGATTTGTTCAACAAAGAACAGTTTGTACGGGTCAATAGGAACTTTTCAACAAAGAACCGTTTGTACGGGTCAATAGGAACTTTTCAACAAAGAACAATTTGTACGGGTCAATAGGATTTTTTCAACAAAAAACAGTTTGTACGGGTCAATAGGAACTTTTCAACAAAGAACAGTTTGTACGGGTCAATAGGAACTTTTCAACAAAGAACAGTTTGTACGGGTCAATAGGAACTTGTCAACAAAGAACAATGTGTACGGATCAATAGGAACTTGTCAACAAAGAACAGTTTGTACGGGTCAATAGGAACTTTTCAACAAAGAACAATTTGTACGGGTCAATAAAAAGTTTTCAACAAAAAACTGTAAAGCCATGTTCCAAAAGCTCCGAGGACATGGCGATGAACTGCGAGCTTTTATAAGATGATGTGTTACTCAGTGTTTATCCCAGTTCTTATATGATCGTTGCGGTATTCAACTATAAAGGTATTCTGCCAAATTACTAATTCATCACAGCGCACGGAATGTGATTGGCAAACAATGCGATGGGGAATGTTTCATGTTCACCTGTCCATTCAATAACCGAGCTGGTTTAGTTTGATCAGCAGTTTCTGATTAATTATTGACTGTAGACACGCGGCTGTGACATACGGTAAACAAAGGCGTCTGTGGCATACAGCGCTTGGACAGCTTTCGGTACCTTTCTCTGTACCATCATCCGGCTTTCTTTGCTGCTCCTCATAGTTTATATCAGTCAAGATGCTCTTTTGGGTAGTTTATTATGCTTCTAGATTTCAGATATGTTATATTTATTGAAACTATGATACTTCTGATTTCTTTTCATATCAACTACTATAGAGTTATACTGTAGATATACTGGTTTTTGGTCCAAAACACACGATTGGGACACTCTTCTTAACTTTTGATAATTGTTTGTATGTTTTGTTGCAGTTGTTATTGTTTGAGGGCCATACGGCAGATTAACTTTTTGTTAAGTATGTTCCCTCTCGAAATAAAGTCTATATATCTATATATGCTCCGAGATGTGTTCTGACGAATGAAGAAATCGTAACAGGGTTAAACAAGATAAAGTTTACTCACACAAACAATGCAACAGTTGCAGATGCCTGTTATAGACGATGTACAGCATGTGTGACTGCGTGGAAACTGTGTGTAGCCGCCAAACTCTAGACAAAGACAGTCTGGTGTGAGGTGCGATATCACTATCTGTTCCAAGAATCTTGTCTTTATCTGTTCTTTCAATTGGAAATTTAAGATCTGAGCGTATTGTTCGAAGTCCTATAAATTCTTATTGCTCACTTTGCGACCCCGGCCTCTTAAGATGCTTCTCAAACATCCACTGCCTCGGTGCATTGACATGTGAACCAAATAATGTAAGAAACAAGGCTCATGGGAAATACTGTAACACCGGGTAACATTAATAATGAATAACAGAAGTTATGTGCGGTCGTGGGCCGGGTGACAACGACGCTCTGTGCCGCGCGACGACCTCATGATATAATTAAGCACATGTTTCTAGTGCCGCGACCAGCCTCTTAGTGACCACTGGCAAAGCAATAGACCTTCACCTTCAGCTGCCGCAAATTGTCTAAATATTTAACTTTCTGGCGATCAAAAATAGCTGCACAAAGACAAGGTGTTGGTCGTGATGAAGTATTGGAGGACCGATGGACGTTAAACAAAGAAATCGATTGTTTTGCGACAAAGTGCAAACATTTCCTGACGACAGGTTGCCAGCGTCTGTAGTCTGGTGTAGCAGCAGCGTCCTTGTGGGCAAATATGTTCGACAGTCTGGAGACGTGAAGGTGTCAACATAAAAATCTTATCTTACTGTTTCATCGAACATCTTTTAATCAGGCATGTAAATGTGCAACTTCTCTCACCCTTAGCTGCATTCACCTGGATTCGGGCTGTAAAAATATCAATACTTATCGTGCAATTTTATAGCCTACTATAGCGACCAGGATATAAATTCCATCGGTGCATGACATATACACGGATTTCATATTGCAGCAAACAATTAATGGCAATTCAGACAGTCATAAACAGGACACGGAGTCTTAGTTGATTGTCATTATGGAAATCATTACAAACCGCGGTTATGTTACGTTTAACTAAACAATGTGTCTCTTTCACATGCCTGCACCACAGAAAGTACGATTACTCTGCTGATTCGTATATTGTTTACGTCAATGCCCATTGGTTTATGCTTTGGTTTACGAAATGCATATTCAGTTATTCAGCTATTTGATTGTTTAGTTTTTAAGTTTTTTGTTATATCTACTTCCGGTGTTGTGATACGTGTCATAGTGGAGGACCATGCCCCTCTGTACCCGGGGTTTACTGACAGCCGCTAAATGTCTCAACCCTCATTTTTCAATTATCAACGTAAATGAGTATAATCATTTCCAATGACGTTTTCAGACGTATTTTAATGGCATCAATACGAACCGTCGCTAAATTGCCCCTGTCGGATAACAATCGAACCTTTCATTAAGTCTAAATATTTAACCTAATGAGTAGTGTGTGAGACTGGGTTGGTGAATGATGTAAAATTACACCATTTAAGTGAGCGTCAGTTGCCTGCAATCACTCGACTCCACAAGCACTTCTATACAGACTGCTTCCACTGACAGCGTCCATCTACGACATGGTAATTTAGAACGCTCGGCAAAAATAATAGCGCCAGTTTTCTATTGATTTAATGCTTATTACTGATAGAATTTCTGTTATAATTTCCTGAATTGTGGTACGTTTAAGGTTTCATTTTTACGGTCTTTTGTTTCCTAACGCTGAAGCAGTTTCCTGACAGTATCTTATCGCAGGAATGTAATGTGCTTCTGTCGTAGTGGAGAGAGATTAAATACACGGGTAATTAATCGATGGACCGGCCAGCGCTCTATTTGGAGATGGAATTTATAAGAATGAATCACACGGCATTTCATAACTAGCTTTCACTTAACGTTTCTGTTTCCCTGTGTTCTATATTCTCTTTATTTGTTTTGCATGCGTCTGCATTTGTTATTTTGCCTGTGAGAGATGTTTCTTTTGTTGTTGCTTTGTTAGTTCTTATCAGTTCTACATGTTAAAGGGACATATTGAGTCTAAAGGATACATCTACTGCATGTTTCCCAATGAATACGGAATTAAAATTCAAAAGTAAATGTAACACAAACTAGTGTTACGTGTCTGAACAGTCAAAAGAAAGCACTTAAATTGGACCGGTTGTTAGAATGACAAGTGACGATAGTCTGTATGTTACAATGTATATATGTAACTCCTGTCAGACAATAGCATAAGCATCCAAACAAAACGTTTAACAATTAAATATAGTCAACAAGATACACGTATTGCTCATCTTTATATCACACTCATACACTGTAAAGTCATGCAGAACTTAATTTTGCTAAGTGACGACGCATCCATTGTCTTTCTTCTTATTCTCAGTTCTACACATCTTCCTTTTAACTCCTGGTATTAGTAATTCCATTGCAATTGTTCATCAATACTAAAGTGTCGCGATTCAGAAATAAATGGGAATATCATAGTAAAGGCTCGCCCATCAAAAGTAAGCATTGTGTCATGAAGGCTATTGAACGGACCATCAAAGTCGTACCCTTTATTGAACTCGTATTTCATGTGGTTTCAAACATTCGTGCACACATGCATCTAAAATCGTGTGCGCATTAAAGGGACATATCCTCCGTGATTTAAAGAGTGACATAACGCTGGATCTGAGAGAGTTTAGAAACTAGAAACAAACTAGATAGCTACAAATCTACGCACGTTTTATATCACCAGACACTCTGAAACAAATTGTCACCACTAAACCCAGCACTAGTCCTTGTTTACTATCATTACTATTCATTAGTTACGTAACATCAAAACGTGCGAATAAAACTTTTACTGCCAATACCCCTGTAATGCATTTACGAGCACTGCAGCCGCTTCTAATGTTGTATTTGAAGACCATTAAGCGAACTAATTTACAAACGAGGTGACAATTGCAGGAGGGCATGTGGTATCTTGTACGAGAATACCTAACTACATGGCCGGGGAGTCAAGTTGACTAATTCATTCAAAGCACAGAGTACAGTAAACTTTATCGAACGATACTGCTTGTTATCTGTTCATTCGTCGAGCATACCAGAATAGATCAATTACAAACACAAACAAAATGGTTTGTTATAACTAACAGTATAGCTTACAGCAGTAATCTCAATTTGATGAACATTAATAAAGGCTAAGGGATGTTCTTTTCCAATGCCGAACTGATACTTTAAAAAATGAGTTATATTGGTACAACATTAATAGTGCAAGTACCTGTATATTAAAAAGCGATTGGAAAATATATGTGTGTATCATGCAGTTGTTTGACATGTTCGGGTAAAGAAGATTAAACTGAGGAACCACAGTATTGGATTGTTCTCCGAAATAAATCGCAATTTCCATTTTGGTCATGCTTCCCGAAAAATGTCTTCTACTTACTTCGATATACGCAGAGGAAGACAGAGTCCCGATGTCGTGAATGCTTGAACTAACTGGTTTCGAAGTTTGTTTTATTCTAAATTAAAGGAAAGTATTGCCTTCGACACAAAAAGGTAGCGGAGGTATCCATCTACGATAATGAAACAAACACCCCTAAAGGTTATTCGCAGTGTGTCACAAAACCTACCTGCTCTGGCCACCCTAACTTTACTGCTCACACCGAATTGTAACTAAGTCAATCAGCTGTTGCTGGAGCACGTCAAATTATGATTACATCAACATATGTCTTCTACAAACGTTCCCCCCACACGCCATGTTCGGGGGTAAAATACGCCGGTACAGAATAGCTAATAGATCCACTGCCGGATAAGCCCCACCACGTGCCTTTGTTTACATTCTGACAAAGATAAATTATGAAACATCCTAGCCCTCTCCATTGTCCTCATTCTGATTGGTGTAATTAAAATATCATCACTTAAAATTACACACGAAATATGTAAATGTATTGTGAGATATACATCAGGGTTAGGGTGTCAGTGAAAACGGTATAAAATTTAGAGGTAAAAACTCCGGTGAAATTAATGATACCGTTGATTTAGGTAAAGTTTATCCGAGAAAGGTGTCATTATGAATATAAATGGACTGCTGAGATTTGTATCTAGAAGTGCATGTATTGTTGGTAACAGTAGACGCGTGGATGGGCGGGACCTGCACAGCTGAGGTTTCCGCATGAGTAAATAGGTCCACAATAAAACCATCCACAACCAATCATTTCAGACCCGTTATACCTAATACAATGTACTTGCAACTGGGACAATGCTGGTGTGTCTATGCAATATGCCTCTAACTGGATATAAAGAGCATAACGCATATACATCATGTTTGTTTCATAGCATCAAAATGCACCAAAAATACCTCACGCTGAGTTTATTAATAAAGTTGACAATATGTTTATGAATTGGGGAAAGGAATGTATGGAGTGTGGCATGTTCTATGTGCAGTGGGAAGCGGTAAACCGGAAGATTCTACCTATCTAAAACATCTGTCGACCACTTTAAAACAAGTACATGTAGCTTATGATAGGACACTACTCATCTCGATATAAATACCACGTGGTCAAAGTAGGGCGGGACTTAATTGAACTCACCAACCATATATCATGTTTTTATAAATGATATACACCAAATAAATTATCCGCATTTTCAATAGTAAGCAGTTATATCTAACTTGTACACTTAATTTAAACTCAGTTGTGTAATGGCTTCTAAAATTAAGTGAGGACGTTGTCATAATGTCAGCAGTTTTTTTAATTCAAAAGTATTTTTCAGAGTTTTTTCTCTACGTAAAATTTCGCTCGAACTCAATTACGGGAATTGATTATTATTGAAGCTACGTGAGAGCAGGTTCATTTTTTTCTTTGACGAATCAAGCATAGTTGAAGTTGAGTGGATATATATTAAAATAATCTTGTCACGGTCACTTTACTCATGCCATTGTGTTGATAATAATTATTGGCATCAACCGTTAAATGTACATGTGTGTATTACCTTTTACTTTAATCGCACATAGGATAAATTAAATTATAATTAAATGGCGGAACATATACCTGCTCAACTACAACAATGGTCGTGTCAAGGTCAAGGAAATCTCCATGCTGGCGACAGTCCGGGCCGAGGTACATATAACTGACTCAGTAACTCGTGTACTCACATCTCTCTGCCTCCAACATAATACAGACTTCAGCGCAACAATCTCACGTGTCAGAAGACGACAACCTTGGGTGAGCAAACAAACAAACAAGAACATAAACCATGCAAGAAACCCCACCCACGTGATCACATATCGCTAGGCACCAGACACATCTAGAGTTTGAAAATGGTCGCGATGATGGAAGATCGATACAAAAGTTACAATTTAATCTTTAATCTGTTCATCGTATTCATCGGTTAAAGCACTACAGAGACTGCAAGTCGTCCTAAAACTGATCAACAACTGCATTATCACGTTACTCTTATTGTTGCAGTTTTTGTATCTTCGGTGCGCGTTCGTTATATCACAGTCTCCATTTTACACCTGTTTTTGTTGTTTGATAATTTTTTGCTAATCAAGACTAAGAGCTCAAAACATTTGAATATTGTTTGTGAAATAGTTTGCACAGCACTGATTGGCTTAATAGACAGGAACATATGCATTTACTTTCATGGTCACGACGCCGACGGTGATGATGATGATGATAATGATGAGTGTGATGATGATGACGACGACCGATTATTAATCTAGTGAATTATTATTGGTTTAAACGGACACATTGTATCCGTACAACTTTCTATGATGGCACTTTGTTACATTGTTTCATAAAAGACATGATTATGTCCATTATTTGTTAACTTTAAATAAGTTTGGCTTAGTTTTTAAGGAAATCTGTTATATTTAAAAAAGAAAGAAACACCATGGAAATGCCTCCGACTTTGAAACACCATCGGTTGTCCAACCTACCAACAATGGAACGATGCCGCGTGTTCCCGTGAAACTATGAGGCAGGTGCTGGCGGTGGTGAAAAAAAGTCGGTAATTGCGCGCGTTTTACCGTTACCAGCCGTTAGTTTAATGACAGTCTAACAAAATAGCGCCGTTTGATCAAGTGTGTGTTTTACGACATAATACGACAAAGACTTTTTTACGGCAAAGTCTCCTTTCACGACATAATACAACAAAGTCTTTCCCAGCGTTATGAAAACATGGAAAATGATTAAATAGAACAATAAACGTATCCAAAGAACAAAACATTTGCGCGTGAATGATATATACATATTTACAGGATTAATTAGTGATACTTGACAAATGTCAAATAATAGATTGCAAGAGCAAAGAAATGTCGTAGTGATTTTTAAGAAATAATTGAGAAAATGAATACACAATAGTAATGCTTTCATAACCGACCACTGACATCATTCCTGAACGCGGAAATAACGTAATCCGATTTGTGACTCAAAAACGTTCATAAAAATGCATAAATATTCCCAAAAAAATGGCAAGCATTAAGCGGTCTTATCTAGCTGCATGGAGAGAGACCCTACACTAATACTTTAGGCTTCTTTTCATTCTCGCAGACAACATCAAAGATTTAAAGCTATGAATCATATCTGGAGAGTGCTATTATTTTAAACCGTATTGTCTGACCCTAAGCTTCCAAATGGAGAATAATTACAAGGGCATTTCTGATTGAATTGATCTTTATTAGATTGATAGTTCAAATATAGTCCGAGGTCGCACAAAGGGGCGCAGCTTTGTCGTCTGGTGAGATATTATTTCAGGCAAAAATCGCAGCGTTCATTGGTTCTGTATCGGAATCAAGAGTTCAAGTAAACCACAAGAGATCTAAATTTAGCCGAACTGCAGATGTGGCGCCACTTTCAAACAGCGCACGCGCGGCGTCTTTGAGCAGCACGCGCTGAAGCCAAAGCAGGTGGAATATCAGAAAATAGGGGACGCTATGAAAAATCGATTACGCCCGCTGCTTTTAGATCGAAAACAAAGCAAATGCAAATTTTTCGAAAAATGGTTCGACTAAGCAATATGTTGTCCATGTTTGGCAATATCTAGCGTTACTAGTCATAATTAAAGCACATTGACTCACATACAACTGAGTTTCACGCATGAGTAACGCATTCCTGAGGGAGTGTTAAACAAGTTAAATCGCTTTTGATAAAATACTACAAAATGTACTAACCTTTGAATATCAAACCTCTCAATTTAACCAGCATTTTTAAGCTTGTCATAGACAATCGTCAAGAAAAAGATAACAAAAAGCATGGAAGATACATATTTACTTTACATTTCATACGCTCGTATTTCTATAGATTATAACAAGTTAGTGAACGAAATAAAACAAACGCCGCTTAATACATCTAGTCGGACTTAATTCAAGTCACGCAGAAGAATATTCAATATTTGCAAATACCTTCTCACTTTATAATAGGTAGTAACATATCTGACGGTGCATTCTCGTGCACGTTAAGGTGAAACAAATGAGAGCTGGCGATGGGTTATATTAACGCCAGTAGCTACCATTAGAGCAATATACCCGACAAATCCACCTTAAATGCAGTTGTTCTCATAAATATATGAAGCATAAATAATTTACTCTTCAGAAGTTGCATCCCGAATGTAAACGTTTTATTAATGCGTGGTGTTGTTGCCTTTATTATTGTATTTGTTTGTTTTTAAAAGACTAAATGACTATTGAGATAGCCAGCCGTTTGACTCACTATTAATACCATGTTAAGATATACTAGTACAGATCTGCGTTCTAAGTAAACCTGGGGTGTTAAACCGGGTCAGGTATATTATATAAAAGTCAAGACTAGTACATCTATGTCAATTCTTCTCTTAACATTTGGAAAGTGAGCCATGCATATCTAGTATTAAAGAAAACAACAGGGAAGTAACTATGACGTTCTTCAAAGTAGCACAAGCAAAACTACCTCCCTTGAATATCGCTACACTGCACGGTCATTATAAACATATTTTGTCCCAACAACTTATTACAAAGAGCGTTACATTCCTATCCTAACCCACAGTGTATAAGCCAAACACACCAATTGAAAATAAGCTATCAGAACTTTACAAAAGCCGGAGAATTAATGAGACAGTAATATTTTTAAGGTATCAAAAAATTAACGGAGTTATCTTCACGCTCCAGATAAGTTTGTTGCTTGCGTAATAGTAAACATGCCTGTCAGGAGGTCGTAGAATGCTCAGGGAAAGTTTGAAAGTCTTTCGATCACTTTGTATGACATACTATTCGCGTGTGTTATAATTTTAGACATCTTAACACTCAACATTTCAATCTTCAAAAAAACAATATTGGCTAAATTTCTTTCGGATTTCCTTTTTTGTAAACATTGCACTCAAGTAAGTTTGAGTTTACCCTCCATATCGTTGTATTTCTTATCTTACACGGTCCTCAGAGTTAATAAACAAGCAGGGTTCAAAACGTTCAACCCCAACCACCTACTGTTTAAAAGTCACTGTTACGGTATATATACAAAAACATAAAACTGATAACATTGAAGGAACCCGGGGTCAGTTTATGTCAACTAGTTTGAAGCGAAAAAGTTACACCAAACAAAAGAAAAAATGATATATCAGACTAGAATGCAAGTGATACAACTGTGAATAAAAGATAAATGATAATTCTTTGCACATTGTGTGGATTGATGACCAAAGAAGAACAAATCAGAACGGTACATAACGATATGGTATTACTGATAAGCCAACAGGTTGGGTTGTTAACAGACAACAATTAAAGTGAAAACAGATAGCAAGGGCTAGTGCAACTATAAAAGGGATTACTTTGCTTGATCTTTAGTTTATGAAAGACAAATCCTCACACCATTGCCGCATGTTGTTATGTTTTCTAGCTGTGTTATATTTACTATATCTTGATTTTGGCTGTACAACGCGTTGATAAGAAATAATTTGAAGGGTTTTAGTAATAAAATATTCAATTACTTATGATGTATGTAATTACGTGGAACTGGAGCAATTACACATGACATAAGCAAATATCAGTATTTTGTTAGAGAAATAGTAAAACGATTTCAAAAGTGTTTAACCATAAGCTAGCTTCGTGCGCAGATGACAGCTACTTTTGAACAGTGGGACTATAAAAAGGAAAAAGCTGGAATCTACTGGTATTTCATTAACATTAAAGTTCACTCAACATAATGGCTACACCATCTAAATGTACAGTGGAGTTGATTGTGTTACTTGTACTGTGTAGTTATTGTGACTTAAGTGTAGCTATGGAGGAACTGTACAGTGCAACAATTCAATGGATCCCAACAGGACATCAGGACGAGGTAAGTCATAGAGTTGGCATGGTAACCCTTTTATAATAACTGAACGTTTATTTAAGTATAAGTTGTTTTATTGATTGACGTACCATACACGTGTTCGTGGATTGTGCTCGGAATATTTATATGCAACTGTGCAAATATTGTTTTGTTACATTGTCAATGTAAGTGCTCAATAAGAATAACATTCCTTCGAGCCTCTTGCTGACAATCTCGCTTTCAAGAATGAAATTAATTAAACTTACTAGGGATAAAGAACAGAGAAGTCTATAGGATGTTTGACTGGACTGTAGGATTACAATAAGCAGTAACTATGATGGAGATACAAACATTTCTTTACCTTTCCTCATACATGTTATTGCATTTCAGTAAAAACGCGAGCTTACATAGATCTATTTTAAAGTGGCATCACAAATACGTTGATAAACATTTTCTTCCAGGTGCAGATTTATACCCATTACTCATGGTCTGTAGCAGGCAGACCACCGCCGAGTTGTGCATCCACCTGGGACAAGTGTATCATGGTCTACAGTCACACCGACAAAACCCTGCAGACATTCGGCCGTATGACAGACTATACGTGGGAATGTATCACAGGATGTCCTACATTGATACCATTAACTAACCTTGTACATGTGTTCTTCACCAGTGTTAACAAAACCTTCAACTCTGTGATATGGGAGGCTGGGGATGAAACCTTCACGAACAGATTTACATCAACGACAAGCGACGACATTGAACTTGGGTAAATAACCTGGCGACTTCAATATATATGAACAATACATATGTACTTAAGACTTCGTTAACAATCTTGACTTTATTTGCGTTGTTCATGGCCAAACCTTCACATCCTTTTGCCCACCCTCGTCTTTATCGTCTTTATGGTCTACTTTTTATTTTCTCCTACCACATTAATGGTCGTATCCACCTTGCTTGATCTCCTGCTACTCAACGTTGCTATTGTAAAGATTACTCTCTTACCCCTCCTACTCCCTGTCATGTTTTTGACGACCAACCACACTCAACGAGTTTCTTCAACATTGACGTCTACATCAAGTACATTTTGTTTGTCTAAAATTCAATTTGCATGCAAAGGTTGCTCAAAATAATGTCATTTGTAAGAAATGTCTTACCACTGTCATTACCTCTGTTTATGTCCAGTGTTAGTTTATACTAATTTAGTTTAGTTCGATTGGGAAACAATCAATCATTTGTTTATGTAAATCACTCCATTGTTGTGTTATTTGTATATGCGTGTACAATGATTACGGCTTACATGTAAACCTATCTTAGGCTTGATTCCGTAGCATCCATAAGCAAGCCTTCTGTACATTACTATGGTGTTTGCAGATTCCGTTCTACCAACGGTTCCAGTACAACACCCTTTGGTACAGCGATGATGAACTTGTCTGTGAGGAACGATACACAACGTATAAATGTTAGTCCATCACTCGCAGTACTACCATTCTATATGTAAGTCAAGTCTATGTTCCTTGGATTGGAACAGCAAAGAACTCATTTAAATATACATGTAGTTAACGTGCAGATGTTCCACATTCATGTTTATTCATATGGTTAAACATTCTTGTTAAATGTGTGTATATAGACTTTATTTCGTACAATACGTATATAATACTTTCAAAATACTAACTAGTGCTATTTACAATTTAAAATAACATGTAAACAATTACCGCTTATTTAAGACATGATTGTGTTATGTGTATTCCAATGTCTGTATTTTATATTCAGTGTGCCCCTTGGATGTGACGTGACCATCTCACTACACCCGTATGACGGCGATGGTGACGTCATAAAGTGCACGTGGTCAACGCAGCAGCTACAACACGCAATATTAGACGAAGTAAAGGCCTTTCTTATGCATTTAGATGGCTCATATTTTTATTTCAGCCAATCTGTGGAATTATCTTATGTTTTTGTCTAACCTTGGCCAATCATTGTTTATAAAAAACGTGTTGTTCAAGTTGTTCATGGCATTATGCTATACAAACGGGTAAATACTCTTCCATTTGCAATCGTGGCTCTGATACGTGGTTATAGTGGTTATGATACGTGACTATAGGACAACTTGTAGTATACGAGTATATTTAGAACTTGGTGAATGTAATAGTTAATTAAATAATTTGCAACAAAAAGAAACAACACTCAAATATGGCTAGTTTCTTTACATATTGCCCTGTCTCATACGTACATGTAGTCCCTCTATTTCCAGGGTACCTGTGTTATGTCTGTCCACGTGACCACGGTCAATGGTTACAGTCCTGGACACGTGTACACAGGCTCAGTGTTTGCTGAGGATTCTTCCGTACATAACGTCCAGCTGACCAGGAAGTCTATATCCACAGTTACCAAAGGACCTTTCAGCAGAGTTCCAGTCATGGTAAAGTAGCGGCGTATATTTACATACACATAACAAAATGCCCAACCAATAACACAGCTTGCAATCATTTCTTTTGCACAACTTGTCTCTCTGATCCTGTTTTACAAGTGCCCATCGTGAAGTCGCTATCTTCATCTGTACGCCAAAGAACTAATACAATCATTGACATCCAATGAAGTTTACTAACCGAATCATTCAACAAAACTGAATATGTTGAACCGTTGCAATATATTAGTGGTCATCGTTGGGCTGTATCTACATGGCTCTCATCAGGGAGTCTACAAACATCGCAAAATTCCGGCAATCATGATATGGATATATAACTTTAGAGTGAATATTTAGACACGTAATCAGTTCCCAATATATACACACAGAGAGATATACGCGTGAATAGTGCGTGTTTGTTTTAGTCCACACACATGTACAACCATTACAACCCTTACTTACGGCGTCAACGAGAAGTTGACCATTTGACCAACAGTTATTTATTCATTTGTGTTTCTCCTTTGTTTCTCACCGATTACGATATTTGAGCTATCAAAGAACAGGCAAGTATGTATGTCGCCTATCTACGGACACTAAGAAAGCCCTTACTGGAACTGACATGTACTGTAGGACTACTAACTGACATGTACTGTAGGACTACTAACTGACATATACTGTAGGACTACTAA
>ENA-OREC01000467-OREC01000467.1-marine-metagenome-genome-assembly--contig:-NODE-467-length-15783-cov-14.194512_pt1 | contig 15783 bp, 1 predicted proteins | sample MGYA00248626_ERZ508543 | MGnify/ENA primary metagenome ERZ508543 (study PRJEB26211, sample SAMN05518279) | marine metagenome | isolation source: Puget Sound, Washington, USA | host: Bankia setacea...
TATGCAGATTAGATGAGTAGCTTTCTATTTATAATTACGTTACAAAGCAACAGTATGTTGGAACCTCTGTATTTCAATCCCGATGACCCTGTTTTGCGACGTCGGTTAAGTATTACTGGAATTCGTGAAATGATTTTTTTTTAAAGTTATTGCTAGTTGCTTGTATATTCCAGAAAAAAACACATAATTTCGCAATGCGTTTGGTCATTGCAAAGGTTCACCATGAGTTGCTGCGATCGTCTTGATGAAATGATCTGGGTTTACTTCGGGTGTAATATTGGCTTAATAAAATGCGACCTTTGCTTCCAAAAGAGTATGCCTAACTTTATGTAACCTTGGTATTAGGGCTTGTTGAAAAAGTACAACAAAAAGGGTGACGAGTATGGGTTTGGGTTGATTACGCATGAAGTAAGACACGTTGAAGTTAACGAGATATACTTATTTGACCAACTGATCAAAACTCACTAGATACAGGTCAATGTCCAGTTTTAACGTGGCACCCGGAGCTGAGACGGACAGTGAATGCCACTTATTTTTATAATTATAGATCTATAGACAAAAAAGGACATTGAACGAGGCAACCGCTTGACCATACGAACGTTGGCGTCGTTTAGACTGCTTTTGGCTTATTTTAATGAAAAACAAAATGCGGACTAAAAAGACTCCCAACCTCTTGATTGTCAAACGAGCATACATCCGACATTTCTATATTGTAAGATTTTAGCAAACAAATGTGAACGTTTGCTACAGTGTCTTATGCCACAAAGGATTGAACCATATCGAAATATGGACGGTTGTATCTTATTATTGGACAACTTAAACAAGGGAAAAACACTTCGTTCCCTGTCATACATAGCTCACGGGTCATACAATTACGTGTGGTTCAGTGTGTCGTTTATGGGCAGAACAAAATGATACTTTCGGATGTAATCTGACCTCCACCACACTACAAGTAGAAAATAATGCTTACTAACCTTGGCACCGCTTCTATGTATGGCTGCCACGTATACATACTGACCAAGCTCATGTGTCTGAATTGAATAACAAAAATATCGATTGGGTTAGTCAGAATAAAGAATGTGTTTGTGGAAGTTACATAGTTGATACTCAACAATCCATAAGAGACAACCTGTAATATCGAATTTAGACTGATGGTATTATACACGACCCTAGCTCATGAATACCAAAGAATAGGGAGTAATATGGCGTCACTTATGAAATAAGGATTATACATATGTCTATGGTACCTATCAATTTGATAGTTTACAGTATGTGTTTATTGTTGTGCCAATTGTACAATCCTTACTAATGTTCTTTATAGTATGGACCGTGCTGGGCAATACTTTTAACCCTGGTATCATTTGAAAAACTGTGTAATATATTTGTATTCTGTATAGTGCTTTATCAATCTTTCTGCTTTTGGTAATGTATGATTGCTACTGTCACATTTTCTGTGTAAGGGTGTGAGTTTTACCTTCTCTAATAATACGAACTATTCGTTTTTTGTCTTTTCCAGAAGCGTTGACGTGTTACCAGTGCAATGTATTCATCCGCGGTACACCATGGCCGTGCGAATCAGACAGAGGCATGAAGGAAATGACTGATTGTCGAGCTTGTCTGAAAACATACACAAGAACATATCTACACAATACTTTCCATGACCGGATTTGTAAGTATTTAAATTTTGTTTCTTGATTTCTGAAATTAATGGAGTGTTTAGTTGTATAACGAAACCAACCCTGAAGAAGTAGTATATTATGCAGTTAAACGCATAATGTAGACAATTAACACCCTTGTATAATGTACAATTAATGTAGAATAACAATAATATGCTTCAATAATGTTACACCATTTGGAATACTTTGCACACTAGCAACTGATTGCTCTGTCGTTTAGTCCTAACCTTAAATTATATAGGTATTGTGCTCAAATCTCAGTAAAGCCCTTTTAAAAATATTCTCTCGTTTAAAATACATGCATTGCTGTTTATGTTTTGTTTTGCAAAAATACCCGTTTATTATTGAAACAAAAACAAATGAGTTCAATGAACAGAAAGGTTTGCTTTAACTAACTTGCTTAGATAAGTTATTTGTGTTTGGACATACATGTACTACCCAACATCGCATTTGCTCGTTTTTAATGTCCAATAGTGACACATACATGTTGTTATTTTACTTCCTATGGATCTGTAGAGGTACCTAGTAAATAGATTTAGTCATCATCCATGTTCATTGTTAAGCAACTCATTGACGACACGATGTTGGCCGCTAATTTGATACATGCATGTTTGTTTAAAACACTAGCACCACTTACATAGACATAACATATTGCTGTTACCTCTTGTGAAACAAAGAGAACTCCATAAATCTGAACTCGAGGGTTTATTGAACAACCTCATAAAATTGTCATGATATAAAATTCTGAAAACAGGAACGTTTATGACTTGCATCCGTGTACGTTGTTTTATTCACATGTTAAACACTGAAAAATTACGCTCTCAGTCTGACTAAATCACCTGGTTCGATCTCGAAACTACCTGGCTGAAGAGTTGCAACTTGCATAACCCAAATTTGCATTAGTGTATAAACAAAGCATCCGAATAAGATGTTCTAAATATGCAATCACCGTTGTTATATGTGTGTTTAAGTTTCCTGTACTCGTTGGTCTAAAACACATCCTTTCGGGTATTTACCATAACGTTTAGATATATCTACCTGATTTCGTAATCGATTGTCGACCATAAAACCTACGTCGTGAAGTTTTTATGGTCCTAGCTTATCAAACAAGTTTTTTATTTGAAACTGAAAACTCAAGATCAAAGATGGGATTTATTAACGTGTGTTAAATCACCGAGTCCTTAACATTCAGGACACTTATTGATCGAATCGAAAAGAAGAAAAACATTCCGTACATGTAAAACAGAACTAGCTCATGTGTATCAAACGTAAGTTACTATGGGAAACCCGCCTTCATTTCGAAATACAATGTACATGTATTGTTCTCTTGTATTCAATCATATTGCTTTTTCATCTGAACCATGCAAAAGTAGGAGATTTGACAAATTTGGAAATGTTTTCGACGTGGTCATGCAGTGTCAACCAAATACAAAAAAAGCAGAATTGACAAACAACCATTTTTGTTAACTCGAGAATTTTTCTTGTCGGTAATCTTGTCGTGAGTTTTGTAACACGGAGATAAAGTATATTATAACTGTGATGAACGCTTTAAAGACCATGGTGATTAGGTAATATCCTTCCGCGACGAGTTACTCAATCAGCTTGTTTATCTGGAGCATTTCAAATCGACAGATACGGTTCAACATTTGGGAATTTATTTTCTGATAACATTAAAGTTCAAACACACCTAATACTCTTGATAAGAGAGTAAAACCTAATTTCGAAAACTGGTATGTTACTATATGATATGTCTAGGCAAGTCTATGCATTATGAACGCCCATAAAAGACGCGTAGGAAAGTATTGCTGTTTGTTTATATCTTACTAACGTTGGTCCATGTGTCCGCATTGGTTTTAAATATTAAGTAAGTAATGAACTACTTTGTTTAAATGTGGGTTTTCAACCTTGCCAACTAACAGGTTTCGTGATTGTATTAAATATGTGACCTCCATTGGTGTAAGTGCAACGATTTATTGGAGATAACGCCTAGTTTTTAAGAAGAAAAATCATGAAACAGATTGACCTCATTGTTTGCTGTACTTTTATTACAAGCTCAACATTTTATTCGAATATTACTAAAAAGCATTATGGATTTACTTCAAACCCTTTCCTTAAGAGCCAATCGTACAGGAAGCAATCCACGTGAACACAACTCCTCGCGCTCTTAATACATACGCGACATGAACTAGAGTGGTATTACACGTTTGGATATTTAAATGGGTTGTGAAAGGAAATATAACGTTTAAGAACGAGACATTCTTCAAGGGCCATTTCAATAAAGAATAAACCAATCGTATTGGCTGTCGTTTCCATCTTATACACGGGAGGCTAATGCGCATTTAAACAACAAATAGGAAGAAGGTGATTCAATAACCAAATGCAGTAAAAAATACATAAATGCGAGACTTGTATCCAGTTGTCAGGATAATATCTATAATGTTTTACAACTAAATAGATCTACGCAGGCGGAACCACTCCAAGTTGTATTATTCACCAATGGTATAAGGTGAAGCAATGCGTTTATAGGAAAGTTGACGATTTTTGTGTGTGTTTTGGTTGTGTTTATTATTAATGCGGCAAAACAACAAACGTGAATACTTTAAGAAAATAATTTGTTCACAAAATGAGACATTATAATGTAGATTTACATACAAATCAAATTGCAAACTTCGAAAAATGACATTATGGAATGCACGTCTCCATTATGATGCAAGTGCGGCATTTGTCAACGAATGTTTCAATTACTGTATACTAATTTGAAGAGAACGGGACTCATTAAATATCTTCCCTATTTATGATCACCGATATTTAGCAATACAACGTCTAACATATATGTCGTATGCTTTCAGTGACGTCCTACACCTCGAGAGTTTGCGTGAAATCCCGAGACTACTTGTTGGAAGAAGGATGCCATGCCCAGGAAATCGCATCGGGCTACATGAAACGCTGCTTCTGCTACACAGACCATTGTAACTCTACAACCACCCTGACTACTTCAGTTTTCGCGCTCGTTTTGTGCTCAGTGGTGTCAATGCTTTACAATTTGGTGCGGTGAAGAGTGTTTGAATCAGTTCAAATGTGGAATAAATGAGATACAATTCTAAAATGATAAAAGTGTGTATAATCATAATACGCCATTTGCTGGGAGTTAATTATCTGATGGGATATGTGGTCTATAAATAAGAAGTTTGTGCCATCTTGCAATGAATGTTCCGTAAGGGAGACAACCACAATAATGTTCATTTCATAGATATGTGTTGGATTACTTCCCTTGGATTTGAGTTGCTTTTAAGGTTGTGTCGAGTGTTTGGATTAAGGTTTAGAACAAATGTGAGACTGGATTATATGAACAAACAGAAGGGATAATTGCATCTCGAACTTGCTTTTTGCACATTTGGTTAAGGTAAGGAGTTAGAAGTTTGTATGTAGACTATACCATGTTCATACTGCTTTTTCTCAAACATGCCATATCGATCATTATTATAGTCATTTGTATTTTGCTCATGATTTGAATGCAATTCCTATTTCAAACTTCTTACAATCACTGTTTTGTACATGCTGCTTTTATCTATGCCGTCATAAATCAGTCTTTTACACACACATGTCCTCATTATGTACATATGAACAAACACATTGTAATACACGCATACAACAAAACAACAGAATATCCATTAAATACTTGCAATACCGTACACAAACATTCCATTTACATGCATATTCCATGTGAGCATATTGTATACTATTTCCATATATTCATGACAATTTAACAAGTGATTCTGTTTAAACATAGTAAAACTTGCTTTTAAGAAAACTTTGACATATGCAACAGTTGACGTGTGTAAGGATCGGTCCGATATATATGTGCACACCGTGTACACCGTGTAACGCCATACTGTGTACGTACGTAACTAAACGTTATTAGTAGTTCAAGTTCTCTAGTTCAAAGTAAAAGTAGGAGATTGTACTGATGTGTTGGACCTGTATTACTAATAACTTTATATACAGTCTACTTAGTGTTTCTTCTAAGCGTGTTTTCGTGTAGTCTACTATCACTATAGACAATAGTGTTTGTTATACAAACGAAGATGCACATAACAATACCTTTGAAGCATTGACAATGACATGACAAACTTGCTTGTGATATCACATGTATCACCATTTTTTAAACAACAACAACAACAAGACAAAAAGAAAAAGACATTACAGGTTATTACTCTGTGTTACAAACCGAGTAAACACATTAAAAGAAAGAATTCAGTTGTGTTTATGCTGCATTGGTTTGATAGATCACGTATACTATGCAGCAGACTCTGGTACGTGCCCTTTACTCTATTATGACTGAGTATGGCCCTTTATTACTGTGCATTCACTGCACCATCATAGCAAACATAGGACATCGTAAAAATCCAACAACAAAAGTTAGGTCAATCACAAGCAAGTTTTCCATACGTTTTCACGCCTTCTTTTCATTCATTTGTATTATTTACATGTATATAGCATTCTATTTTTGTACAGTATATATAAGAACATTTATACGATTAAAACTTTTACTTAAATCAAGCGTTTTACATTGTACATGTCTGGCTTGTTGAGACTATGTTTATGTTCAGAAATTAGAAACAATGCGTATATGTATCTAGAAATCTGGTCGTTGAAGTATTTATTGGTACTTATATTTAAAGCAGTATTTATAATCATTGGACACATAACTTCGTCCAATGCCCCTCGTAAGTACAAGTATTTCTCGCACGTCCATGATAAAGCAGTTTGTTAACTTGCCATCAGTACATTTATAGTGCGTGTTGGCTGTCTGTAATAAATGTATTAAAAAGAAGATATTAAGACCACTCTACCTTAAAAACCACAAATCCAGTTTCTGCTTGTTTATCGTAGATTCAAAAATAAGACCACAACTGCTTTTCTATATACCAAGGGTGGACTTGTTCGTTGAATTTTACTTACACAATAATGCATGAAACAAGACACAATGCTTTAACTCTATTTAATGATCAGACTTCTAGATCACATATTATAACTTGACGTGATGAAATAAGAATTAAGGTATCTCATCCATGAACAGATCCAACGCTCGGGGTTGTTTCGGTCGTTTTCGTTAAACCAATTCAAATACGTTAAGTAGTATTATTAACGTATTTCGTTGTCCTTATATTGTCGTTCATTGGCTACCGAATATAGTCGAAACGTACCGAAAGACATCATGGATGAGACACCTTTTGTATTTTAGTCACGTGGGGAAGCTACCCAGAGCGTCAATAAATCACGTATATTATGCAGTTGAACGAAGTTTAAGTGGTTTTAACTCATACCGCTCATTCACTGGTACTCATGCACTCAAACAGGTGATGCGAGATGTTACGTATAAAAGGGAAAATCACAACTAACATATAATACAGTTACACGTTCAATAACAATCAGTGTGTCCTAGAGGATTAACATTACAGACTGATACAAACTGCAGCACGTTACAGTTTTACAAGTTTTACAAGTTTATTCATATTTACACCAGACGGTCTTAAGCCCATGTGGCAATTTACATATAAAATTGACATGATTACGACATTTTAAGTAGCTGCAGAAGTTAGTATGTTGGTTTGGTAGTTATGTCCGTTGTATCTGAGTCTGTAATATATGTTTTAAACCGCACCATGAACAACGACAAAGTGATGACACACACAACGACGACGACGTACGATAATAGCAATGGCAACGCTGTTTGGACAAATGCTGATTATTGTGTTTGTTATGCGGTGTTTTGTTTTCTTAGAGTTCGTATAAATGGTGCATAACATATTCCTATCTAGATGTCATTAAGATAAATTGCCATTGCTTGCTAAATGAAGCTCATGCATAATAAACATCCTTTTTTATATCTAAACAATGTTGATGAAAAAAATGTTATTTAGATTCACGTTTTTTTTTCAGAAAAAAGGATACAGGCCATAATCAAGAGTTAATGACACTTCGTATTTAGTATTAAACGAAAAAAACACATCATACCCGGTATTTTAAATTCATTAAGAAATCTAATGATTAAAGGATTATTTTTGACCAGTGTCCGTTTTAGTATTATGGAAAAAATAAAATAAATAAAATAAACACTTACGCTGGTTCAGTTGCATCATACGGTGTCTGTCTACATACCCCTGTTACAAAAAAAACCTTGATGTTGTATCCCACTTTCTCCTGTCTTCTCTCTCTCTCTCTCTCCTCTCTCTCTCTCTCTCTCTCTCTCCAATCCGTATCCAACATGTCGTCTGCCTGCGTTTCCCCGTTACAAACAAAGTTTGATTTTGTGTCCCAAGGTCGTATGTCTGCGCTCCCCCGTTACAACGCTATATATCGTTCAGCAAGAGGTGCGTTGTTGAAGCATTCTAACTTTTGCCCTCTTCTTTAAAATTCATGGAGTCAACCTCAAGGTAAAAATCGTGATTGGTTTCAAGAGTGCGTTGCATGTTGTTCCAAGCTTTATTTTCGTCTACGGAAAATTTATTTCGTTAGATTGATCAGTCACAAGACCCATTTTTACCACTCTTTGATTTACGATTTGTTTGAAGATTGAATGACACAGTATCCAAAAAGTTGCACCACTGAATTAATCGCCACGTTATACAAGTTCTAACATATGTATGTTTGGGTAACATGATACAAGCTGTGCATATATTCTAGTTATTGTCCGTTAACGTGTACATCATGTTCTAGAAAAACACAAGACCGTGTGACAGGCAGTGCTCTCTATGTATAGTTTTGTTACGTTCAAATTATTTCATTTGTACCTGTTTTCAGACTGTCTCTAAATTACTATACGCTTCTCCAATAGTAAAGAACTGTTTGACTTTTCGGTGCAAACCCAGCACATGACGTTCTAAACTAAATACAATACAGGCACATGACTTGATGAATTTATAACAGACGCCAAAATCACAACTTTTGAACCTTAAGAATAGTAGGTTTGGTGCTGAGTTTTGAAACCATTTACATATCGAGACACACAGACTCAGATTTTACGTTACTTACATTTATATGAAATGGTAGATTAACTGAGCGGATTTGTAAATGTTATATAAGAAAACTGGATTATGCTGGTCAAACTGCACTTTTCCGCAACCGGAAGGTATTAAGTTTATACATATTCCACTTATCTCCCCCTTAGAACCTGTATACAGTTAATTAGAGGGCGCTCGCTCTATTTCCGGGTTATATGGTTTAATTTTTATTTTTAATATCACATTTCTAATTTCAACAATGGACAGTCGACTAATTGGAGGAGTTTTGGTAGCTCTTATGCTGATTAAAACTGGTATGTATATGTTATCTTACTTATCTTGGTTATTTTGAATCCGACATTTCGCACCCATGTTTACCTCACCTGGCTCAGGTAAAACACAGGTGAATCACCCAAACCGTAGGAATGTCAGTGTTTTCGCTCCGTAACTTCTCAGCTTGTCATTCAATACGAAACATATAAGTTTAAACCTGTAGTATAGTTACTATTTAGTCTGTAAACATTTTTTGGAGTTTAACCGGCCACCAAACAGTGTAATGTTTTAAAAGTTTTCTAAAGTTGGAGACTGCAGATCGACAAACAAAATCACGTACACAGAACTAAGAACAGTAAAAGCATGATACCAGCTCTTTGAAGTGAAAAAACAACACACTTTTAGATAGTGAAAAAAGTGTTTGAACTCATTAGATTGGTCTGTTCTAAACATAGATTGATATGATATCCAAAGGAAGAGGACAGTTTGTCTTTGTCATGTGTGAAACTGTCTATGCTGTGTCAATTTAGGGAAATCACCAGGTTCAGCATAAACGTAGTTTTAGTTTTTACACATTTGACCAGCCACATTTGTTACCTGTAATTTTCGAACATGTACGGTCCTTCCAAAGTCAGCTGCGATGGATGTTGGCTTACTTTAATTTATGAATCATTTGCAGAACAAAAAAACAACTATTGTATACAAATGTTAGCTGAATTTCATAGATACAATAGACAGAAATCATTTTATTTCAATGTTTTTCCTTAACATACTAAGTTTGCATTGCCATTTTCCAAATAACCTCCCCAAAAATGGTCTATTTTCTGTTATTTTGAACAAGATTATCAGTTGAACCGTGACAAGTGTGTGTATTTGACGTGTTGCAACTATAACCTTTAACTTGGTTCACATTCTACACAGTTTATGGTACTTTTTTACAGAATAGAATTGATTGGCAAGTTTCTTTATAATAAATATGACTTAGAATCAATGAAAACAATTTTATATCCAGTTTTTCTCCTAATGGTGAGCATTTCTTACCAAGACCGTGACACACCTTGAAGACTGACTAGGACCTGAAATGCACGTGGCACCGAGTTGAACCCTGTTATTTCTACAGATTGTACAGTCTTAATGCACAATTTTTTGAAGGCAAGGAAAACATGACATGATTAATCATGTAACTATGAACATTAGACTGGTTAGTATTTATTGATGATATTTTCCAGGATTTAATCGGTTGCCTGGATGTGCCTACTAGACCAATATATTTCTGTCAATCATCACTAACCTATACATATGTTTGATTACTTGTTTTGTTACTCCGGGCCTGTGTATAGACTGTCATCATCACTAACCTATACGTATGTTTGATTACTTGTTTTGTTACTCTAGGACTGTGTATAGACTGTCATCAGTGTGCATCTTGGTCAGACTCAGAATGTGGGGATCCTTATCAGGCTGATAACATGGATGGCTGCGGAGACAGGGACACACATTGTCTAAAAATCAAGATGGTGAATAAATTATACGACTCTGGATTTATCAACGGTGAACCAAGAGGTGAGTGTATCACTATCAACTAATGTTATGTTCAAACAGGAAGTCAATGTGTTGTTTCTTTAAAAACGTATCCTAGTACACTAATGGTCGTTTTCACAAAGTACATGTACACTGACTTGTTTAGACCTAGAGAAAGGGATCAAAATACCAGTATGCCAGTCATATATCCATTTTGGGGACATATTACACTATGATCTTGGCCTTCAACCAACCTTTCCTTGCTTTGAAAGTATTCCAGTACCGTATTTGAAAAGGATAACATGTATGTCTGGTGGAAGTATTATTTGCTAGAAGTGCTGAAAAGAAGTGTGCACATTTTCGTTTACTTTAATTTGTTTCTGCAACTTGATCATGTTTTATTAACGTCCAATTAAACCAGTACCCTCCTTGAAAGCATTACATCACTATTCCTTCCAGTTGACAACACGTTTACTTTTACTAGATCTCAATCACTGTACAGACATGTGCTCAAAGGTTAGGTTAGTTATTGTGGAATCTGTATGCATTGAATTGTTTGTATATCATGTTTTGATGCTTCATGTATTCTCTTTGTTAGAATCGGTGGTGGCATCTCGAGGTTGTATCAGAGCTGAAGGAGAAGGTACGTAACTGTTTGCAATCATTTCTGTACAAAACACATCAGGTCTACTGTACAAGTTGTTCTAAGGCATTTCCTGGATGCCTGCTCTCCAGTAAAAAAAGGTTCATTTTGAATAATTAACTTCACTAATGGCAACCAAATACGTTGACCCACTATAAGAACAGATTGTTCTAACACTTCAATTCACAATAGTTTTAATACAGTCATGATATATTAATATGAAGTTTTATCCTTACTTTTCAGGAGACTATTGTAAAGGTTCTGAGGTGGCTGGGGGAATCATGATTAGATGTATGTGCTCAACGGATGGCTGTAACTCGGGACGTAGTCTACTTCCCAGTCTAGTTTCAACACTGATAGCAGCCATTTTAACTGTGTTGCTATGGAAGCGACCTTGACTTTGTAACTAGTGACCTTGGTATTTTACCCACAATGCATCTGGAATTGTTTAACTTAAGTGGTGATTTCTTTAGACATAATATCAAAATTTAGTCAGTCCATCAGTAACTGTGATACATCACTGGATTGTAAATATATATGTTTGAATGTCTTCTCTAGCATGATATAATGTGGGTCATTGACTGATTTGCAATAGTTAATAGTGCAGATGTAATGAATTTGACGTGTCAGAGCTCTTTGTTCAAAGTGCTCTCAAAAGTACATAGAAAAACAAAAATGTAAACATTGGAACCTTTTTTTGATACAATTGATTTGTGAGTATTGTAAACTCTTAGCATACAATCAGGTGTTCTCAGCCTTAATATGATCATCAATGGGATATATTTGTTGTAGATTGTTATTGGTGACTTATAGTTGTTCTGTTGCCATGCCTTCAAAACTATGTACATTCTGTTTTCTTCTTTTCAATATAACATGATTACATTGTTTGTTCTAAGTATCTTACACTGCTTTTCATGTATTAATCATTGGAAGCCAATTGTATCTGATCTTAATTTACTAGAATGTTTGTGTCGTTGTGTTCAGCATATAATGGAATTCTTGTATATACACTTAAATTACTTTTCATTTTTACATTAACACAGAGTGCATTTTCATAGAAACAATTCATACGAAGTGGGTTAACTGTTGTAGATAGTGTTTTTCGTACATCATATTCCAGCTTTTCCCGTTGTCATAGTTGTTAGCTGGGAGTAGCCAAAGAGGATAAGCTTTTGTGTTTCAATATCCAAGGAAAACCCCAGAATGATCTTTTCCAGTGAGTTGTTTCATATAACTAGTATATCAAGGTGTAAGTGGAAGTTAGTGCTGCACAATAAAGAAGTGGATAGAACTCTGGCATTCACCCCTTAAACATTACCAGTAATTAGTTTCTTACTGGCTTTTATTGAAATACATGATTAGAAATAGCAATAGCCATTGTAGCTTACTATGATCCTATATATATATTGTAGAAAAACTTTGTTTCTGCACTTATTGTTCTAGCACAGGTTAAAATGTTTGATAGGTAACATACGCAATCATGTGTATTCTGATTTAATTGATTCTTGTAACAGTGGATTACTCGTTAAATGGACTCAATCAAAACTATTAACTCAGATGGTGTTACATATAGAGGGGTGAATGCTTCTTTCTCGTTAACATCTTAATACATGTACAGTCCCAATCAAGTGTAGTAAGCAGTGGTCCCATGTGGGTAGTACTTCCTTAATTAGCATCGTTATCATCAGTCATGTGTACATAGCATCCAACACAGGAATTGTAAATAGGAGTAATCCCATATCATGTTCAGTATATTTTTATGCCATATCTGTGAACTATTTTGATACATTCCATTTTTATATATATTCATGTAACAGCTGGTGTATGCAATAAAGTAACAAGAACAGAAATATAACATGTTTGTGTATGTGTCAATTTGTTCTATTGTAAAGCCACTGAAGTTAGATAAAATGACCGTTATGATCCAAAGATAAATAACATTCTTGGAACTCAGGAACATAAAAAGCTGACAATGTCTGACATCCAGCTATGTCATATTTTGGGCCTATATGCAAGGAACCAAACATGAGTGCCACCATTGTTTCCTTTGTATGCAATCACCTGAATAAAATGCAATCACTGATACAGAGCTTGTTATAAGGGTTACTAAACAACCTCTTGCAACAATACTATGTCACTGGTATGCGGTTAAACAGACCAGACGTTTTATGTTCTAAAGGTTGAATCAGTTGTCTATTGGTTTCCATGTCAGTTTTGAGATTTGTTTACCAACATGTAAACAATATTTTCGATTTTAAGGCTCTCAAACTAGCCAATACTATGCGAACAAACATTGACAGTGTATTGACTAATAAATGAGATGTTACATAAGGTGTTTGAAGCGTTGAAAATGAAATATATATTGTCAAATAGCATGCCAGCGACACTACCCTATTTGTCTCATAATAGATAGGTTATACACAATAGAAATACTGACTGGCTCATATACTTCAAATCTCAGGACTGACAACAGTTGAGATTTATAACAGTAAAGTTCAGATTCATGCGGGAAAGTTGTCAGACAGCAAATGGCCTAGTACAGCTATCCAAGTTTCAGTATGCACTGTGCTTGTTACAACCATTGGTCCATACACAAGGTATCTACAACATGATCAGTACTACATATACAGTGAAGTAAAGTAAGATCAATGCACACATCTCACAAGAACGGGCTTATGTTCACTATCGATCTTTCCACAAGCACAAGTAATGCTCTCAGCTGTACATGACGTTTCTTCATGAAAAAGTACTTTCAACAAACACATGCATAAAATAAATAACGTAATGAAAAGTAACCAACATTAGTTAAAACAGTGTAAACTTTTATTCTCATTAAAAGTTTCATAAAAGTCAATGATATCTCAAGCTGAAAAGTTGTCTAAAAAAACAGTGTCAACACATTCAACTTGTATTAAATCACATAATGAATCAACTATGTATCAGTCTGTAACAATGTATGGGAAAATATCAACAAGAGTTAACATGATTTAGTGTTCCTTGTCTTAACAAAATCAACTTAAAAATGAATGAAATATAAAACAATTTGATTCCATCTATGAAATGCACTTACTGTAAGTCTGATATTAACGTTTCAGTTTTGGTTCCCTATATATAACCAGTGTAACTTATAAAAACTGGAATCTTTCTTGTGTTGTCCTAGTGAGCTTCAAGCACAACGACTGCTTGTGTACTGCATTTTCACACACATCCAATTACTTTTTTCTTTAACAAATCAAATCCGACTGATGGTAAATGTATTATGTAGTTTTGTTTAATGGTGTTGTATTTTTCTGAAGACTGACAATGATCTTCCTTATGACAAGTGCCTAAAGTACATTTGTAATTACCGAGATTAAATACCCTAAACTTGTATTGACCCTAGGAGATATTTAGTCAACGATTAGGGTAATGCCTAGTACAACCATAGTGTAGAATTGTATTGGACTGTTAAAGGTGCATATATTTCAATGGTTAAATAGCTAGCATACTATTGTATTGAATTGTATGGTCACCATTTACTGTTGAAACCTATGTACCTATTGACACTTCAATACAAATCAACTAATTGTAATGCAGGATGAGTTTAAAACACTTCTCCAGTCCTGATTTCAAACCAATGTCACAATGATTTACAGAAGTCAATATGGCAAAACCGTTCAGAGAAACAAGATGCTAGTTTGTTGGTTGTATGTCTTAATGAAGAATGATATCTAAGATCTGTGAATTTATAACAACACATTCCAGTCAAGTGGTTCTGGCGTTATAATCATGGTTCTGGCGCTATAATCAGAGTACAAAGGTGAGATGGAAAAATAACGCAGCAACTAAAATCTTAATATTTTATAGGCAGATTTGTCTTGTGTAAAGTTAAAATAACTGAGACAATCAAAGAGAATATGAGTTCCAAATATGAAAAAAAGACATAACCAGCACTGCACAATATCAACCACATCACAATGAATAACTCACTTAAAGGCAGTTGAAAAAAAGGATAAACAAATCTTATAAGTATACCTGGACCACAAAGAACATCCATATACTTATAGCCCAATACACGTTGCTTTTTACATAATTACACAAATAATTAATTGTTCTTGGTAAAACCATTTCATTTTCCACAGTTATTCTATATTTACAAAGTAAAACAGTTCAAGGCAGTTCTGGTATTTAAAAGCACTACAGCCACCATTATGGCATTTGAAATGAAAGCGGTCCAATTATGCACCTTTTCAATAAGTTACAAGATAAAATTTGAGAAAAATGCCCAACAGTTCAATTCAAGTATATGTGTAATAAAAATAACTTGGAATAGGTAAATAAATGTCTCAATAATTCATAAAGTAGAAAAAACTGCAACCAAATATTGAACAAAGATGTGCTTGATCCTTTACCTTGTTTGTTTAACAGTGTAACATCTAAGTAGACTAGATACATGCTCTTTCATTTACTGTAAGTTTATAAAATCAAATATGACCGGGCCAAGGTAATTGTATTAAAAGGCGTCAACAAGTATTCTATGAAGTGTATCTAAAAACATAGCGCAACAAGTAACCCTATAACATAGCGCAACAAGTAACCCTATAACATAGCGCAACAAGTAACCCTATAACATAGCGCAACAAGTAACCCTATAACATAGCGCAACAAGTAACCCTATAACATAGCG
>ENA-OREC01000468-OREC01000468.1-marine-metagenome-genome-assembly--contig:-NODE-468-length-15782-cov-12.326202_pt1 | contig 15782 bp, 9 predicted proteins | sample MGYA00248626_ERZ508543 | MGnify/ENA primary metagenome ERZ508543 (study PRJEB26211, sample SAMN05518279) | marine metagenome | isolation source: Puget Sound, Washington, USA | host: Bankia setacea...
CAAGGACCGCGTCATACCAAAGACGTTATAAAAATGGTACCAGTAGTTCCCTTGTTTGGCACTTAACATTAAAAAGGGAAATACTGGCTCTTTCTGAAGAATAAAGATAGGACCAAAAATGTAATGGATAAAATCTCGGATAGAAATCCTTCCAAGTCAGAGGTCATCGGCTGTTGTGGCGGGGATGAAAAAAGAATGATCATGCGGAACAGACAAAAATCTTTATTGGAACAATAGAGTGGTGTTTTGTTATCTAAATGGAGGTACAAGTTACAGAACATGGGCCCAATTTCATAATACTTTAATCCGGCTTAGAATTAATCCAATATATTTCGTGCAAAATTCTACATATTTCAAACAATTTTATTAGGAATGTTTAAAGCCGAATATATAGTTTACCTATAAATATACATAAACACCAGTTGTATTTGTTAAAACAACACAGATAATTATTCAAAATTTGGTCAGCAATTTTTAGGACTAACACTGAGGGTAAATCCTTGATTATGAAATTGGGCCCTGGATAGATCACACATGTCTGAATGTTGTTACCACACGACCAATAGGATGCTGTCATGGGTAAACATTTGGCCTGATATGGAGATAAAACATTACAGTTATTACCTTAGCAACATTCTATAATGAAGACCTTTGTTTGCGAAAAACAACAACAATAAAATGTTGAGATGCTGTAAAAAAAGTTTCAAAAGTCCTTACCATAGATCACATTGCTGAGTCTGTTGATCCTAGAACTAAAGCGATGAACCGGTTTAACATCTTCGTCCTTGTCATTAGTAGGTTCTATCTCATTTTCTCTCTCTGATGTTTGGTTGTTGTTCTTATCCAGAGCAACCAAACTTTTAACATTGTGGATCTCTATATCTTCAGTACTGCTGTTGCCTATAGGAAAACTATGGGTTGCACTCTGTCTACTAGAAGACATTTTTTTGTTGTTGTCAGAATCTTTGTTTCTCTTCACCTTTCGTGTAGACACATTTTTAGGGCTTGTGCTTTTAAGTTTTAAGGCAGCAGTAAGTTTGTGAAGTACAGATTTCATCACTGGACTGGTACTGCAGCTTGGACTGATACTTCTAATCTCACTCCATGAACTATTAGTTGATGGTCTTATTTTAGGAGAGGCTTCTGGACATCTTCTCAACACAGGACTTGTAGGACATGTAAGGTTTGTAGCAGACTTAGTGGTTGCTGATTTATTGCTGTTAATAACATTCAGCCCTGCACTTCTCTCACCTGAAATGTTAAATCTATTAAGTAAGAAAACACATTTTGTTTTGTCCTGTTCTCCTTCTCCAAAGGACTATGAATTCACATAAATAAAAATGGGAGTTTTTCAAATTGAAATGTTTTCCTACGGCGCACTATTTTCTTAAAAGGATAGCCAAGAATGATGACAATGAAACATATCTAATATATAGTATTACATATTGTTAATTAATGAAACCTTAATTTCTAAAAGAGCCTTATAATTTAAGCTATACACACATATAGGGTCCTACACGAGTTGTCATTTAAAATAAAAAAATTATGAAACTAGTTAACAGATCTTACGCTGGACACGTTTTTCACGGGTTTCTCTCATAATGTGTCCTGGGTTATATTAGACTAGTGTTATATAAAGATAATGGCGATATAACATTAAAATTACGGTCAGTTATGTGACAAAGCACACATAATTTAATAAACTGTTGTTCCAGGCAAAGTAAACCTAACCCCTCTCCTTGCAAGAAACGGGCATCTTTTTATTTAATGCTCAACGGACAGCCATTAACCAGTACTAGGACACAGATACACATTCCTACCTGTATGCTGTTTAGCTGTCTGTTCTATGGCATTCATCCTTTCCTGTCTAGTCTCTTCCAGTCTAAGAAGGTAATGAACAAACTTTGGATCCGTCATCTCTACAAAACCAGTCCTGTTTTTAACATCCAGCCATCGATCACATATATCTCCTGTCAAAAAATAGTTTGCAACATAATATACAAAGAGAGAACAATGATGGCAGATTAGAAAGTTAACATTGTAAAGTTCTACAATTAACAATCATTCATGTTCTAAGTATTATTAAATAAACTTGTATAAATAAGTACACAAATGTATACAACCTATGCAATTTCCAAGAACTAAACAACTATACTTTACCTTTGAGAATTATGAACTTTGTTTTGATGAACTTTTTTTGTCCTGCTGGCTGTTTATGCAACATTACTTTAACAGTTCCCTTTCTCTGTGGACTGATAGACATGTGCTCCGGACGTGTCTCTGGCTCATCAGCAACAGCTGTGGGGGATTCTAGCTCTTCTGCCTCCAATCTTTGTTCGTTGGACAAGTTGATCACAGTTGCTTTACCATCTGCCTCATGAGTGAGTGTAAAACTTGTCTCTTCTGTATTATCATCAGCTGGGGGATCAATGTTTGTATAGTACGTCTGAATCAGCTGACTTTTCCGTTTCAAGTGATGGGACCTAGACTTTTGAATGTTGTTTTCAACTCTGTCTGCTTCTGCATCACAGGAATCTAACTCTGAGCTTCTTCCTGGTGTGTTTTCTTTACTTGAGCTCACACAATCTGGAGCAGTGGCTTTCCTTTTGCCTTTGGCTACATGTGTGCTTTTGATGGTATTGACCTGCTGTTGGTTTTGTATTGTTGTGAACATTTTCCAAGCCAGATTGTTCAGCATTTTGTTTGATACAGATGTTGTAACATATTTTTGTGAGTCACAGTTGTCAATCTTACAACCAGCTGGACAGGATTTGTGACTAGAGGAAGTTTCTAGTGGGATTCTGTTGTTTGCAATCTTACTACCAGCTGGACTGGATTTCTGACTAGGGGGAGTTTTTAACAGGCTTATGTTGTATGCAATCTTACTACCAGCTGGACTGGATTTCTGACTAGAGGAAGTTTCTTGTTTGTTTGTGTTGTTTGTAATCTTACTACAAGCTGGACTGGATTTCCTACTAGGGGAAGTTTGTTCCAGGCGTATGTTATATGCAATCTTACTTCCAGCTGGACTGGATTTGTGACTAGTGAAAGTTTCTAATGGGATTGTGTTGTTTGCAATCTTACTACCAGCTGGACTGGATTTTCTACTAGTGGCGGTTTCTAGTGAGTGTGTGTTGTTTGCAATCTTACTACCAGCTGGACTGGATTTCCTACTAGGGGAAGTTTCTAGTTGGTTTGTGTTGTTTGCAATCTTACTACCAGTTGGACTGGATTTCCTGCTAATAGAAGCTTCTAGTGGGTTGGTGCCAACAGTTGCTGATTGATTACACTTTGCACTCAGTACAGTTTCATTACTCTTTCTTGCGTCCGTCATCTCTAAGCGGTTTATAAATCTCCTATTGTTGCATTTAGACTTATCCTTTGGAGGAGTAGGTATGATTTTAACAGTTGTCTCTCTTGTATTAGTTGTACCAGCTGTCCTCACTATCCTAGCAGGAAAATCGACAAATGGTACCATTGACTCTTTTGCTACAGCAGTTGTTTGATTAGCAGGTTCAGTCTTTTTACCCCCAGATTGCATTGTCTTTACTTCACCACCTCTGTTTGCGTAATATTTTGAAGATTTCTCTGCAGTGTCATGGACAAAGCTCCCTGAAGACATTGGAGAACTTGTTCTTTTTCGTTTCCTTTTTGGCACAGCTATTTCTTCTTTACTACACATTGGTTGTGTTTTAAGATTTGGCTGGTTTTCTGGTAACTGCACTGTCTGTCCATTTTGATTTGGCAGTGTATCTGGTCTTAACTGAGTATTAACACATGTAGCATCTGGATCCGTTCTGTTTGAGACACCTGTCAACGGTACAGAAGATCTTGATGTAGCCACTGATGTAGGGAGCTTCATTGAAACACTGACTTTCTGAGTCATGTGTGTTGAAACTGTCTTCTGTGCAGTTGTAACATTGGTGGCAGTAGTATTTACAGGACTATTTGTACAGTTTACAAGAGTATCAGATGCTGATGACCTTATATGCAGCTTTTTTGCTTGTTTTTGTAGTCCTGAGTTTGTAGTCTTAGCAGCAGGTTGGCAAATAGTAGTTCCTGGTGGTAGCTGTAGAGTTTTCCCTGCGCTTGTTAGAAGAACTTGACTCCCAGATTTACTTAGATTGGAACTTGTGATGGTGAAAGCTGTTGTTGCCATTGTTTCAGGATGTTTAGATTCACTAGGTAGGCTTAGTGAGGTTTGAGGATCTTTCAGATTTTTTCTGACTTTCTGCACAAAGTTGGAAGAGGTTTGTGAGGGAATTGCAAGATCATTATGCTTTGATGTGGCAGGTACACTTGGCATATACATTAAATACTGCTTGGTGGCATCATTTAAAACCATGGTTTGAGGATGTCTCACTATATTACCCTGAGTAATACAGGAAGCTGGCAGAGCTAGTGTGACTGGGGAAGCATTGGGTTGTAACACTAAAGTCGGTCTATAAAATGGCTGCGTCAAGGGTAACCTTTGCAGAGAATGTCCAGGGATAGCATGTCCTTGACTTTGTGTGCTGCTTTTATGTACTGCTGATGAAGTCAACACATATTGCTGACATCTACCACTACTATCCATTACTGGTATAGTTAAACAACCACCTGGGTACACTGTCTTCACTGAAGAGTTGGATGGATTGCTCAGCCTTACGTTTGGAACAAGCATTGACTGTGGACCTCCTACGGTTGAGGATATCATGTAAGGTGGGTATGAAACAGCACTTACAGATGGATACACAGATAGAGATGATTTGACAGCAGCTGGTTGTGTTGTAACAATTGATGATTTCATGTAGGATGTGGTGTTGATGGCCAACGTGTTTGCTGTTTGATAAAGAGGGTGCTGTTGTCCTGTAATAAATACATGGAACTAGTTATAAAGAACACAAAAAGTAATGATCAACTTGAAACAGTTTTCAATAGTTCTGAGACTGTTAATTCTCTTATGTTAAAGAACTGTTAATGTGTTGATATTTTCATTTGATCCACTTAAAATACTCACCAGCAATAGCATTGTAATAATAACAAGAGATGTTCATAAAACATTATGCCCTCTAAAGATTTTTTTGCCACAGATGTTCTGTACAACTGGATAAGTCAGTTAAAAAATGTATAGAGAAGAAATTAATTTCGTGAAATTGTTACTTAAACAATTTGAAATAGTTTTGGAACATTTGACCTTAGTGACCTTGACCTATGACCCAGTGACCCCAAAATCAATATGGTTACCCAGGATGGATGTGTTGACCAAGTATAAGGAAAGTTGGTTAACGGTTTTAGCACATTTGACCACAGTGACATTGACCTTTGACCCAGGTTACAGACAGACGGACCGACCGGCAAGTGCAAAGCAATATGCCATCCTTTCTTCAAAGGGGGGCTTAATAATATCAAAATAAGAAAAATACAAATCTGGATACACTACCTAACAATGGAGATCAAAATTTCAATTAGTTTTTTCAAATATTGAAACTTGAACTAACATTGTCAAGGTACACACACATTATGGTCAATATCTTCAGATAAAGCACAGTGTTAATATCAATTAATCGTCTTTCTTGAAACCACTTGCAATTTCTTTTAAAAAGAAACAAATTTCAAGTACTTCATACCTTCATGAGTTTGATCTATTGTTGATACTTTGGTTCTTTGGTCCTTTTTGCCTAAATCAATGGTGCCGAGTTGATTATCAATGTAGGGTGTACATCTAACGTCAAATGATTGCTGGTATGGACCATTTCTCATATCACTGTCTGTACTTTCCAAGCTTAGCCTTACTTCAGATGGTAATGATGACACTTGACCTGTCTCTACAATGGAACCTCTTGGCATTCCATTGGTCTGGTGTTTAACAATAGCACGGGACGTGTCACTGCTTACATCACTAAACTTAGTCTTCATATAGTCGTATAATCTTTTTCGCCTTCCATACTCTTTTCTTGTCACAGAAGCTTTCTGCTTCATTTCTCTCAGTTTCTCAGTAGTATCTATGAACTGATTTTGCGTTCTCAATATTTCTAGTTTCTGTTTAGCTTCCTCAGACAGAACAAAAGTTTGCTTTCTATTGAAATTTGGTCCTCTTAGGTTTTCATGCAGATCAGCATAAGCCAATGGTCTGCCCATGCCACTACATACTGTGACATTTTCTGTCTTTATATTTGACTGACACACATTTCCAAACCAGCTAGTAGCTTGCTCTACATTATCAGGTACAACACTTGCAATAAGGCTGTTTTCAGATGAGCAATAATTCAAATCTTTTATTATAGTTTTATCATCCTCGGGGATATAAGGATCTGTTTTCTTGGTTCTTTCAGTTTGTGTATCAGCACTGCTGGATAGTTCAATCTTAAGTTGTCCATCACTTTTTGACTTCATTAATGTTGCAGAGTTATACTTTGAATTAGACACAGTGTATGCTTCTGGTTTTCTTTTCTTCTTCGTTGGTTCTTTTTCTTGATCAGAACCATACTGCCTATTTCCAATAGCAGATAGTACATAATGATTGATCTCTGATACATTTAACGAACATAAATCTGGACTCATTACATTTTCTGCCACATTACCAAACTTTCTTGGAGTTACAATCTTTTTCTCACGTTCTGACTTTTTCTTTGCTTGCATTACTCTGTAACTTGACACTGTCTGATTTAATTTTTCTACCTTCTGTTTATCTGGTATGATTTTTTTCATTGATCTTGCATTGTTGTTGATGTCATCATTGTTACCACTTTCAGACAATGAATCAGCTTTTTCAACAATGTACAAAGCATCTTCTTCATCATCAGCAGCATATCTATCCTCATCATAATTACCCATGTAATATTTCCCACTGGGGCTATCTTTACTGTCTGAGGATTCATCATAAGAGTTTCTATGGTCCACAGCATCGTCTTTACCAGCATGTGAGACATCAGAATGATCATTGTAATCAAGTACTTCACAATTATCTTTACATTCCAATGTTCTATGAATGAAATCACGACTATTTTCTCCCCCCTTGTATTTTTCATTATAATGGTCCATGAAGCAGTTCCCACTGTCTGAAATGTCATCATACTGATCTATATAGTCTTTACTGTCAGAGGTAATGTCATCATATTCAGCTATAAAGTCACCAGCACTACTATTACTGCTATCTTTGTCAACCTGATGTCTTTCTGCTGCATTATTATTCTTATCTACAATTAGTTCCTTATTGTTATTTTCTCTTTCGGTGTCACTGTCATCTGTAACTTGTTCTTTACTCCTTTCTCTTCTATCAACCACTTTCTCAACACTTTTGTATCCTTCAGCAGTGTTATTTTTCATGTTAACACCTTTATTAGCAGCCTCGTCTGTCTCACAGAAACTGTCCCATATCACTTGTTTCTGTAGAATTTGTCTTTGTCTCATTTTCAGTTTCTCTATTTGCATCCAGTTCCTAGGCATTGACTGTAGAACATTCAGAAGAAGTGATTTTCTCTCAGTAGCTTCATCTTTTTCCACCTCCTCACTTGTCGAAAAACACTCATCAGTCTTAAGATTACCTGATAATTCTGATTTATTTTCTGGTGACTCTGGTCCAGGGTTATTTAGATGATCATTACCTTCACTACTTTCATGGTCAGTTTCAAAAGACTGGTTTGTGCTTGTGTCTCCGTTTTCTGCCATTCTGTTTTGTTCCATACTTTCATCACCTCCATGCTCTTTGTCCTGATAGGATGGGTATTCCTCGTCTTCCTCCCTCTTTATCATTGTTTTGTTTGACAGCTCTTGGTTATCATAGATCAAATTCAACCAACTCTAAAATTACACAATAAACAGTATTTAACCCATTAATGTTTAATGGACCGTTGCTTTTTTTGCTGGACAATTATCATGGCTTGCAAAGTCATTATTGCAAGACAAGAAAATGGTGAATAATCTATCCAACGTCAACAGAAGAGTTTCAACAAATATTAAAATGAAGATTTTAGTGAGTGCCTATTGTGAAAAGAACGCCTGTTAGATCTAGATAGAAGTTATTCATGTCATCAAAAAATCGCTGGAATGAAAAAGGTTGACCACATATAGCCACAATGGGCTTCTAAAGGCAGTGATTTTGAGGTGAGTTTTTATTTCAGAAATTGCAGGGAGTAAACAAACTTTTAGGGTATCACATGCTGGAGAGTTTTTGTTGATTGTCTTAAAGATTTGGTTCTGCTTATCTAAGTGGTATTGAGTGCTAGAGTGAAATCATTATAATTCAACGTTATTTCACACAGTTGTTCATGTAATTAGGGTTAAGTAGATCTATGGCTATACATTTTAGAGTGTACACGTATTTTACAGTGAGTTAAACCCAGGGGCGGTTATAGGATTTGGTGTTATGGGGGGCGTGAGGTAGTGAGTGGGCCAGTCCCATCTGATAATTTTGAAAACACAGACGATAAAATTGTACATTCCGACACTATTTGAAATGATATTTTGGAGTTGCAGAGACAATTTTGAAAACAAGATAAAGCAAGCAATCTGACACTATTTGAAACAATTTGTATAACTTGAGAGAAAAAATTGAAAACAAGGTCTCTAAAGCATTCATTCTGATGGTATTTCAAATAATTTGTAACTTCAGAGAACATTTTAAAAACAATGTCTCTAAAGCATGCATTCTGCCAGTATTTGAAACGATTTGGAACTGCAGCAAAAAAAGAAGAAGGAAAACAAAAGTCTGTAAAGCATGCATTGTGACGGTATTTAAAACGATTTGGAACTGCAGATAAAAATTTGAAGTTAATTACAGTTTTCAACCTAACCCACTCGACTGTCGCCCGGGTCGGGTTGTTTTGCCGATTGGGCGAGTGAAAGATTCAAGTAACTAGTTTGTGTATGACTTATAATTTAAATTGCATTTCGGTATTACTATACATATACTTTGTTTGTGCTGTTGTTAATGGGGGTTACTTCCCAGGTAGACTAAGACTAGACATTCTCTGCTTTTGTTCACTTTATCAATCACTTAAAACTATCTATCTCGTATTCAGTGTATACTTGTTTATTTTCAAAAAACAACAATCAGTTTCAACCGGGCATACTGTTTGAGATATCAATCATTTAAAAAAAAACATGTACATAATTTCGCCATTCGATGGTTTTGCGTTACTCTTTAATTGTAATACCCCCCCCCCCTTATAATAACAATTTTATTACTTTTCTTGCATTTAAAAGTGATTTGGCTTTAATATAAAAGTTTACTCAAGCGCTTTACTGTTATTGAACAGTTTCCTTTTTCACCCCCAAACACTTCATTTCATATTAATGGAATCAGATTATGACATCATCAACAGCTCATTTACTGTTTGACGTCATAGCTACATTGAAACATGTGACATTATAAGACTATAGAAAGAACGAATTACGATAAAACTCAATGAATTGAAAGCTGATAAATGGTAATGTATTGCTACAAATCTGTATGAACATATTTATTTCTAAAGTTTGAAAGATTAATTTTGATTTATATCTTTTGTACAGCGAGTTTGGGTTTATCGACGATTTGATGCCTGATCAAGATCTTATTTTCACTCGTGCATTTTTTGGGGATAAAATGTGAAATCACTGTTAACGGTTTATTAAAGCAAATGATTAACAAGTGATCTACTTACGATATACTTGTTCTCCTATTTTCACAGATTCTGTCCATGATTAACTTGGAACCTCAAGATCTGTATCGACGTATATTATTTTAGTCAGGGGAGCTTATCGTGCCGTGTCGTCTGCAACGAGAAATTCATCCGGGTTCCCGTACTTTTCGTTTCCAGTCTCGTTTTAGAAAACTAAAAACTCGTCCGCCATTTTGTTTCATTCGACAAAATGAAAAATGTCTCTCGACGCTGTAAAGGCCACAGAGATAAATATAGAAAACATCGGAGGTATGTAACATGCCGCAAGAAATTCTGTGTAGATAATTTATGTTGAGTGTGTTGTTTAATTTTGACAGCGTATTCTAGGGGCTATTTTTGTGTCCTTCGGCCAGTACGTCATATAGCGGAATAATACGCTTGGAACTACAAGCGAATGAATATTCTGTGATGTGATATTCATACACAGTAACATTTTCGTGATATTTTACAGAAATCTATCTTTCGGTTGTGCATTTAGATACAACTCTGTAATTGCTTGTAGAATGTAAGGAACTGGACATTTTGAGAACGATTGTTCTCGCCTTCGGCCATTTTTGAACTTAGTGTGTCAAGATGGAGATGGCCTACATTATTGTCGCAGTTCTGTGGAAATGAAACCGAAAGTGTATCATAGATCTGCAGTCATCAGTAAAATGCATGATTCAAGATATCCTACTTGGGTAATTTTCTGGAGACTTCAAAGTGCTATCAAACAACTCACTTGATCTCTTGCAAGAGCCTGAACATGACCTTCATTAGAGTTCTCCATAAAACATTTTTTTGTGAATATTTGTTGTTATTCAATAACAACATCTAGTTTTCCACTTTCATTCACAACATAGCTCCAGATAAGAAATGATCTAATTAGTTTTGTACTACCAGATTTTTATTTCTATTTTAGATTTTTACTAACACAAAAATTGTCAATTAGTTTTTTCTGTTAAACACCAACAACATTGGTCGTTTGTCCATGACTTGATTATGTATCCTGCATGACCCTATTATCGGGGTAACCCTATTACCGGTGATATCCGAATAACACCAAATGATCATGCACATGTCTTAGTCAAACTTCTGACCCACTTTGTTACATCTTCACACGCTGTCATTCGACAAAATGGCCGATGGTAAATAAGCTTTATTTAGTATAAACTCATGTGAAATAACATATTTTTACAAATTCCCATTGATGGTTTCACTTGTTTTATCGGATTGTTTATGTATATTTGAGTTGGAAACACACTGCAGTGGCCGAGTCGAAGGCAGGTGCGTGTGTGACGTGATGTAACCAAGTGCCTGTCATGTGACCAGATTTCAATGAAATGGGTCACGCTACTGCCTTTTATGAAAATACTGATGTAATGGCCTAAACTTCCTACATTTTGTAAAAGATTCACTCGCTTTTCAGAAATTCCTTTCAAGCTGTTCACAACCTCTGACTTTATCGATTGTGTTGTGTTTTGGGGACAGTTTCAGTCATTTTTTTACCAAAATTTCATTAGACTTGCATGATTTTTTTCAGCGTTTCAATCAAACTTTTCAAATCAAGGAGTCAGACTCCTAACCTTTAAAATCCACGTTGCCATTTACATAATCGCCGTGTCGAGAACGCTTCATTTTTAAAACCATAATGCTTTCATGGTTAAGAAATACAGAAAATGGTCGTTTTGAAAGCTAACCAATTGTTTTTGACGATGCAATATAGTTTTATCACGACATCCCCGTTGTACTTGTACAAAGCCGAACACGGTCCCACAGACTTTCTCAATTGTGATAACAACGGAACGCAGGATGAAAAACTTGAAATAATGATCATCAGAGACTGCTTGCCAAGTACCCTCCCCTTATGATTGACTATATAAACCTTTATCTTTAGCCATTTCTTTCACACCCACAGCGTGGAGAAACTTCTTTATGAACTTAACTTCAGCAATAATAACAAGTTTTGCAACGTTTTCTTAAATAGTGTTGATTAACGAGGTCTCCCTTGTTATTGTTATATCCAAAACTTTCAAGTTTGAGAAACGATTGCAGTATTAATCTCAATCTTTCGGACCACGTGTGCGTGTTTGCTGAACAATATGACGATCACTGTTTACAAAATAAAGATTCACTGTTTTATATGTGATGATATAACTAGATATGAATGAGGTATGTGGTAAAGGATATTCAATAATCATTTTAGATGATTGTTTAAACTCGTGAAAAAGCGAAAAGAGCACGTATGAAAGTCCGACACAATATTTAAGTGTCTCGGACTACCGTTAGTGTCGAACGCTTGAAACAGTTTGTTTTACAGCTGCTTTATGTGTAAACAATGTTTAAACACCAGTCAAACAGATACAAAGTTTTAGAGGAAGATTTAGGCTTCACCATGTAAATTTATGATAATACCGTATGTACATTTGATTTCCATCTATTGATGATATGATTGTATGAGTTCAAAGTAAATAACACTCAATGTCATACTAGTTTGCTTTATTTAACAGCTTTGGCACAGTTTATCAATGCCAATAATGGAAGAATTGTTAGTGGCGGTCAAGAAACAGTCCCCATTGTACAAGACAACACCCAAATTGTTCATCTACAAGAAGACACATCAGGAGCAACCTATGTACAGGTTTGTATTTTTTTTGAAAATTTGAATTTCTATTTATTGAAGACAGCTAGTTTTGGGATTTTAATTATTAAGATTCCAGACAGGATGTTGTCTGTCCAAAAATAGATTAGACACTAAAATGTTAAGAGTACATTTGTTCAGTGTCTTCACTATTAAGACACCGCAGTTATGTATAAAAATTATGCATAAATTGTTAGAAACTTAGATCCATGAATAATAAGTGATTGTAGAGTAATAATAAAGCTACTGCTGTTCTAGGTTTCTGAGGGCTCTGCAGCACCATTACTGCAGCTTACAGACCAGCCAGGTGTGTACATCACTGAGGACTTCCCACAGGGTATACAGATAGTAGATGGCTCATTACCCATTGTACAAGGCAGTGATGGTACTTCCCACATCATACAGCTGGCAAATCCACAGATGGTCTCCGGTGGAGGGATGAGTGGACTCACACAGGTTGGTGCTTACACAACTAACACTAAAGTTTGGCTTTAAAGACCACTCAATAATAAGACCAGCCAACTATTAACACCACTTAATTTTGGTCCCAAATCAGCTAATTTCAAAATATTTGGGACTTGTTATAACGACCACTCTTCATCGGTCCTGAGGGTGGTCTTATTACCAGAACTTTACTGTAATATCAAAACAATCTATTTCAGTCATGAGAATGTGTAACTTAACGAGTTATGTGATACAAGGAACTGGTGACAATTCATCTCTCTTTGCATAATTTACAAGTTGATCATGTGTTTCATTTGAAAACTATGAGAAGAGAAAGGACTTGTCAGAAACTGTTTTTTGTTATTGAAACGGTAGTAGGTTAAAACATGCTATTTTCATATTAAAGAATAGTTTCTAGAAAGACAATAATAGCAAAAATAGTGCAATATATGTTTTGAATGGTACCTATACACTGCGACTCCATTATAACGCGGTCTCCACGTGGCTCCCAAAATGTCAGCAGAAGATCGCGGTATACACAATGTAAGCTGTGAAATCCTTACTCCCTGTGTATTTCCTAGCCAAGTTTGACACCAGTTAATCTTCCCCGAGGCTGTGTCAACGGATTACTCGATATACAGTGTTTACGTTATCGGGGATCATGTTTATTTGAAAGACAATTGAGCAACTTTTGTTGAAAAACGTGATAATGATGGTTAACAATGCAGGCGATGTCTTTAAACTTTACATTAGCACAAAAAGAAAACACAAGCTTTACAGTAGATATGCGCGTTACATTTCATATTAATGATATTTTAAACGATTCATTGTATAAGTTTTTAATGCAAGTCTATGAAAAATCTTACAACGCGTGTACCTAACTACATGCAGATCTACTTCCAATACAGTACATACCAAATGACGGTGGGTGGGGAATTTGTTTACGTATGTGAAAGAGGTCGCGTTAAAGATTTTGAACAACGGTCGCCTGCATATAACGCGGTCCGTTATAATTGAGTAGCAAGTGTACAAAGTAATTTCTCTCACACTCCTAAAACTAATGCTCATCCCATTGTATCTACAGGTGGTACAGTTTGCTGGTGGTCAAATAGCACTGATAGAACAACAGGAGAATATAGATCCACAGAGCATACAGTATGTCCTGGAACAAGTGCCCGTACAGCAGGCCAGTCAGATGGAAGGAGAAATACAGCAGCAACAACAACAGTTAATGGACACAGCTGCACCTACACACAAACCACATATTCACAAAACAGAAACATTTGCTGCAGCACTAGCCAAAGATGTAGTTAGACCTCCAATAGGAAAGGTATGAGTGTGCAGCATACAGGCGCAACATTCCATTTGTCATATCCCCCTGCATGCAGACTGAGTGGACATTTTGCAACCTATAATGCATTTGTCTCATATTTACCATAACAAGAAAAGCAGGACAAATTGATTGTTTTCGTTTTGAAAATTGTTTGATAGTTGTAAAGAAATGAAGTCACAAAGATAAGAAGTCTATAAAACAGTTGCAGATTTTTGTCTAGTAAATTTCAGTAATTGAGGGTTTGTTTCAAAGATTATAAAACTGAAAAACAATTCTACAAGTCAAAGTATAGCTGTATATAGTTGTATATAGCTGTATATAGTGTAGGTAAGAAGATTCGGTAGAGAAATAGTACTTTTAACTTTAATTATTTCAGGGTCCATTTATATGTGACATTTGTGAGAAGAAGTGTGAGAAGTGGAACCAGTATCTACGCCATCTTACCAGCCATGATGATGATAAACCATTCCGCTGCTTCAACTGTCCCGCCACGTTTAATATAGCCGATAACCTCAAACTTCATCTGGCCACCCATGTAGAGCCGGGAGATAAACCAGTGTGTCCTGAATGTGGCAAGAAGTTTAAACGAGTGGCCAGTCTGAAGGCACATATAATGATGCATGAGAAAGAGGAGTGTTTAATGTGTACAGAATGTGGAGATGAATTTGCTACACAGGTTTGAACAAACTTTTACTGATACCATCTCAATTTATTATTTCATAGTTAGCATAAGTGATAGCATAGACACTAAGTAGACTTGCATTGAGCATGGGGTAATGGAATCTAGAGTAAAATGGTGAAATTATTACTTTGATTTGACGATTATTTCACTCCCTGTTTTGTTGCTTATTCAGACGCCATTTAAAAAGGTTGTAACTGGTACAGCCCTGTTGCTTATCACTTACAATAATATAAATTTCAATGTAAGATTTGGTACATTCTGGGCATAGCACTTTTGAAATTACTGGTACAATTGTATATGGAATAGTTGCTTGTGGTTTCTGTGAACATTTTAGGCACAGTTTTAAAGAAGACATTTTAAAGCATTGGAGCAAATATGATAGCATAAACCATGGAAGCAAATAGTTTAAAGATGAAAAAGTTAAAATGATTATTTCAGGGTCAGATGGATCGACATTCTCTACAACATAAGGAAGATAGAGAGGGGACAAGGGTATATATGTGTAAACAATGTAATGCTCAGTTTGGTACACGCCCAGAACTAAAGGAACATACTCAACAACATTTCAAGATCAAGTATGTATAGCAATCTTAGACCCAATAGTGTACTGAAAGCTATGATAACAATTGAAGTAAATTAAGAGGTCTTTTTATCCCTTTCTGCTGTTGTTATACAGTCAGTCTAGCTGCATTGTAACAATCTAGTTGTGGACAAATGGTTACAAATGAAAAGAAACAGTTGATTCAATATTTCGCACATTTTTAGTAACTAAGAGAAACACCGTAACAAAATGATGTAGTTGTAAACAAAAAGTATCAACAAACACAGCAATGTTACACTGAAATTGAGCTTAGTTAGGAAAGCTTAATTCTTGTATGTACTACTTGATTGAATGTTCTCTCTAATAAGGTGTAGATTACTTTTATATGCCCTTAAACTGTTTACTGAAATTTTGATGCAGTTTTTGTTTCAGTTTTATTCTGTAGTTCATCAGTTCATCATGTTTCTGTTTTCAGATCATCCTTACAACATCGTACCTACAAGAAGGAGATTGATAGATCA